>Ga0181346_1000057_pt1 | contig 39761 bp, 63 predicted proteins | sample Su13VDMM15DN_FD_130100 | JGI IMG/M metagenome (GOLD analysis project Ga0181346, IMG submission 130100) | Freshwater viral communities from Lake Michigan, USA - Su13.VD.MM15.D.N | ecosystem: Environmental > Aquatic > Freshwater > Lake | place: USA: Michigan | collected 2013-07-15 | reverse complement strand
AGATAAATTCTGTAATGCTGCTCTTTGTCCTTCTGTCAGTGCTTCCTCACCAAGAGTTAGTCCTAGCAACTGCGCTCTCTCTGATTCTTGCTGACCACTAGTCATAGCTGCTTGTGCAGCAGTTAATCCATAAGGGACATCTTGTTGCGCATAGTTATAGTCTGGCTGTGCATTTACGTTAGGAGCAAATCCAGTGTTATTAACCGCATTGTAATTTATTGATGCGTTTGGATTAGCAGTAGGAAGTCTAGAATCAGGAACTCCAATAGTAGTAGGTGTGGCAGGTGTAAAGGGAGTAGTTGCGCCTGGAGTCATAGGAGCAGGCATTAAAGGAGCTACAGGAGCAGGAGTAGCTGGACGAGCTGTAGTAGGCGGTACTGTAGCTACTGGAGCAACTGGATTAGCAGCAATACCAGCAGCAGCATATCGTGATGCTACTACAGCAGGATCATAGCCCATTGCTCCAACCAGTTCAGCCTGAGTAATACCGTTAGCATTCATTGCAGCATAAATATCTGCATCAGTAGCATTCGGGTTGTTTCTAAACCAATTCTGTATAGCAGGGGCATTAGCAGATGAATTGACAGCAGTGTAACGTGACGCTACTACAGATGGATCGTATCCCATCGCTCCAACTAATTGGCTTTGGCTAACACGATTAGCGTTCATTGCTGCTGAGATATCTGCATCAGTAGCGTTTGGATTATTTCTAAACCAGTTCTGTATTTGTTCGTTAGTGACAGGTGCTGCTGCTGTAGCTGCTGGTGCTTGTGGTAATGGAGCTGCTATTCCTTGCTGTGCAGCATAACGAGACTGTACCATAGCAGGATCATAATTCATGGCTGATGAAAGCTGTGCTGGAGTTACTTTATATTGATTCATTGCAGAATATATATCTGCATCTTTAGCATTAGGATTATCCCTAAAGTAGTTTTGTATCTGCTCATTACTAACGGCAGGTGGTGCAGTTCCCTGAATGCCGCTAAGTTGACCCGCTAATTCTTGTATAGTAGCCATGTCTTATCCCGCATCATATCCGTAATATGCCAATTCATCAGAAGTGAGTTGTGCTGGCATTGTTGATTGTGCAACTGCTGGTGCTGCTATCCCTGTAGTCTGCATTTGAATAGGTGGTGCTTTTATTCCAAACGCAGCGGCTGGATTTGTAATCATAGCAAAACTAGGATTTGTACCCGTAGCAAAACTAGGATTTGCAGATGATCCACTTGGTTGTAATAGAGGTTGATTTACTGGAGCAAATCTTTGTAAGCCACCATTAGCGTCATAATTCATTTGCTGTACAACACCAGGCTTAAGAGCATTCTGGTTAATGGGTCTTCCAAGAATAGCGTTTTGTATTTGACCCAAACCAGCAAGTTGCTGATTCTGAGCCATTACATTGCCTTGTTGAAAATATTGAGTTTGGGTAGGTAAAGCAGCTTGATAGATATTGAAGCCTGATTGGATTCCCTGTTGACGAGCTTTTTGACCAGCAGGAAATAACTGGAATATATCACCACGAGCTTGATTGGTTTGCTTCTCAATAAATTTCTGAGATTCTTCACGCTGTTTTAAAGCGGTAGCATTAGCTTCTTGTGCAGCTTCATAGTCTAGTTTAGCAGCACCTAGTACGGCTAACGACATTGCTGTTCCTGATACTGCTTGTCCAGCATCCATAGTGTCTCCATCTCGCTTCTAGTTATGCCAAGCTGTACTTGTCCTACCAGCTTGCCATTCATCATATAGGAATCTGAATTGTAACCTTGATGCCTGAATCCTAATGATTCAACTAGATGGATAACGCCACGCTTTGTTTCAGCTACGTTAACAACAACTTTCATACATTCTGGAATCTGCTCAAGTCCGTATCTTATAGATTCTTGAGCGTACTTCTTTATATTTCTAAAGCCTTTGTTTATGACTATGTGAAGCTCTGACATCACTGTTGTCATGGGTTGGACTTTAACATATCCAACGTAATTTCCATCTTCAAGAATGCCGATGTAGAAATTATTTATAACATCTGGCATTTTAAATTCTTGACCATCTTCTGCAATATCTTCCCAACAAGCTCTGAGTGGGTAAGCTACCAGTGTATAGTCTGTGATTCTAAAACACTCAATCATGCCCAGATTATACTAAAATCCACCCTCGACTTCTATCCCCAGATATATCTGATAATTTCTTGATATACAAGATATTTCCAGCCGTACCAGCAGTGTCCATGTAAAGCGTTGTTTCTGTAGCTACTACTACTGTTTCTGGGCTTCCTGATCCTGTCAGTATTTGTAAGTTTGTTATAGCTTGAGTCCACGAATAAAACCTCTGACTCATCTGGTTATCATCATCTGAAATAGGCAGAGAGCGAATAAGCTGATTAATCAATTACAGCCTCCACCTTTAAGAATACCCATTTTACTGGATCAGAAGCCTCAAACTTAAAGCATACTTCTCTGTTAACCCGTCCAAGAGAAGACCATATAACCCTTTGATCGTATTCACCTAATGCTCCAGTTGATCTTGGCATTTGGTTATTAAATGATCTACCACCGTTAGTGGAATAGGATAGATTGATAGTAGGGTCTGATCCTTGACCTGTACTAGCTCCAGTACCAGTTTCACAAACAAGCTCTAAAGCATCTACTACAAAGGGCTGTCCTTCATTATCCAGTTGTGGAGTAACAAATCGTCTTGGAATGTAATTGCTAAATTCTGTGTAGGTATCTCTATCTAAAACGCCTATTTTATTGGAAATAATATCTCCAACCATTAGTACGCCATATACGTCCACTATAGAGCTAATCCTACAAGGAATAATATTACCGTCATCATCGGCAGATTCTCTGGTATGCCATTCTTTGGCAGTAAAGTCATAGACAAAACAAGCCTCATCAGGAAAGTTAAAAGCTATAAATTGTGAGCCAGCTTGTGAATATTTCCATGTATAACAAGAAGATATAGTGGTATCTGAATATCTGCTTAGTTCATTATCTATAGCAATTGTGGATAACTTATCAGGTCTACCACCATCGGTTACCCAGATAGCAGGTGTTTCTGCTACTGCTCCACCTAGAAATACCATGTAATCATTGACTTCTTCTACAGCATAAATGGATTTGAGTCCTTTCCGCTGTATACCACCTTGCACTGATGTAAACGGAAATCCAGCACCGCCAGAGTTTTGGAAAGGCTGTATGGTTTGCTGACCAAATATAAAAACTTCGTTATGGAGGATAAAAGCACTAACAATGTTATCTGGGTCTGCTTCAGCAGTTGCAAAGTCAAGTGCGTTATATGCAGTGCCAGCCCTTAGATCAGATATAAAAAATGTTTGACCGTCTGTTTTTGTAAACAGGAAATACCCATCTACGAATCTTACGCTAGACACTGGGCCATCAAAGTCTCCATCGGTTATCTGTACGAGAGCATTGGTAGTGTCGTAAATGTAAGCATTTGTTCCAGAGGAGTCAGGAAGAACAATACACATCTGACCACCAGCAGCACCAGAAGGCCCGTTATCAGCAATGATTACTCGCTCTGTTCCTGGCAATGGTACTGAGGCGTTTACTTGTACTGCTGTATAAACAGCAACACTGCTTACTATAGTTCTATCAATTCTATAAAGGTCTTCCCCTTGTACAAAATACGGTACGCCTAGAAAGGTATGAGAGCCTCGATTAAATTGAGCAGATGTACCTGCTGTGACTGCAAGCTCAATACCAGGCGTAGCAAATAACGATCTAGTAGTTGTGGCGGTTGTTTCAGGAATATTTAAATATAGGTTAGAGCATTCTTGAGCCGCTATAGGCAAAGAATCACTCTTGTAAAAACTTCCACCAATAGGTATTACAGGCATTAGGTGAAATCCGGTGCTAGGTAAATTGAGTCAAATTCAGCATCGTTATCCATTGCTTCAGACAGTGTCACTGCTGATTTTTCCTCAAGATATTGCTGTCTATCTGTTTTTACACCATATTGTGGGCCTATCTCAGCAGCTAATGCCCATTTTAATGGTAAGAAGTATTCTTCAGAATAGTTAATCTCATCCGAGATATTTGAATATACTTTCATTGGTTTTAAGTAATCAAACCTAAGTACATTATTTACATTCCCAGCAACCTGCCAAGCATATAGCTCACCATTACTAAGAGTGGCGTTGTAATAGACGTTGACTATTGTGCCAGAGGAATCTTTGTCTGGTTGGTTAAAGTATTCTTGCCTAGACCACCCTACTACTGGGATTTCACTTCCAGTCAGTGATGAGGCATACATGATGTTTTCAATTCTTAATGGACGTTCTATTTGATCTGCATAGTAATAAACTGAATTACCTGAAGCAGCGGCAGAGGCAACGCCAGTCAATATTTCTAGTGTTGTGCTAGAAGTGACGTTTAAAACATGATCCCAGAATCGAGTTCCATCATCCTGTTCAATGCCTATGTAAGACCCAGATGCTTCATCAACATATTCAACATCAAAAACAGTATTCGTATGACCAGTGGTTGAAGATGAATTAACCATTTTGAATACTATTGTTTCATCAACAGCCGTAATGGTAAGTTCTTGACCAGTAGCAGAAGCAGTTAAGGTCAGTGTATCTGCTACAGTTGCTCCGTTAAGCACAGTGAACACAGCACCGCTAGAAGTCCCTTTGGTATAAGCAAACCTAACCCTATAAGTGTCCCCTATAGTGGTATCTAATTCGTATGATGCTCCACCAGCAGTTGACGCTACATTCGTTACTAATAAGCCTGATGAAACAGCAAGTGTTGCCGAGTTAATGGCAGTCCAGTCTTGAGTAGAGTCGGAAGGGTCAGTAGTCAGTATGTTAGGAGCTTCTACCATGTTGGCAGTGGTAGCTACCGTTATTGCAGTGTTTGTAACTACAAGTGCTACAGTAGTGGTTGTGCTGTAGAAATCAGTTTCAGAGGTGCAATTAGCACCATCAGGGCCAATTAGATATTTCTTTTGATCTACAACTAATGGAAGTATAGCTCTGCCAATAAGCCACTGTTTAGGGCCTTTGGTCTGCCAATACTTACTGACGTTGTTAAGGGCTGTTAAACCCCTAGCATAGTCTGAATTTTGGACTGGCTGTTCTGCTGGAATGATTCGAGCATCCCGTAGGGCTTCCTCGATAATATCACCGGCAGTTTTGGTAAGAATTGAAGTAATAGCCATCTGTCCACCTTATTAAATCAATTCGCTTGTTGTTAATACTGGGCCAGCAGTTACGCCAGGAGTTGCATCACTTCTAGCGTCTGCGGCAATCTGGTAGTCTGTATAAGACCGTATTGTTAATTGGGGCTGTTTAGGTGACCACTCATCAATACCTACCAGTTTATTATCCCAAGTTTTACGCATATCCTTGCGTTTATACTTCTGACCAGAACTATCAGATATAGAGTTGTAAGTTCCTTTAACCCATTTATCTTGGGTAACAATTCCCATTAGTTATAACCTTTGGTGCTTTTTTTCATGGGCATAGTCATTTTTTTGCCTTTCATAGGCATGGTCATCTTTTTAGCTTTCATAGGCATTTTTTTGCTTTTCATGCCGCTTGACTTAACCTTTGAATCAGATGACATCTGAGAACCTTTAGATTGCTGCTCTGTTGCTCTTACTCTAGACATAAATCACCTTTTGACATTGTTAATGATTTTTAACTTTTCATACTACCATTATCTAAATCTTGCTGTTTTCTTTGCAATCTTTTTTGGTTGCGGTACAGACTGCTTCCCTGCTTTTTTACCAGCCCTCTTTGCCCTAGTTGTAGCAGCATACTCGGCAGCACTAAGGCTTTCAATCGCAGCTTTTGGTAAATACCTTTCACCCGTTTTGCTAGACGGTTTTCCTGACTTGGTACGCCATTTCTGATCGCCCCAATCTTTCAGGGACTTTTGAGGAGCTTTCAATCTTTATATCCTCCACCGGCAGCTTTATATTTCTTAGCGACAAGTTGTGCTTTTCTTGCGCTCCATTTTCCAGCACCAGTACCCTGCGTTGCCGAGGCCATTACTTGAGCCACAATCTTTTTGCGGAGAGTAGGCTTTGTGTAATTACCCGCAGCGTTTACTTTGCTTTTCTTTGGTGGAGTCTTAGCCATAAATTACCATTTAGTTTTATTGGCCCAGTATGCTGCTGACATCTTACCCTTGTCTATATTTGAGGCATGACGAGCCTTGAATGATGCTCGTCTAGCCTTGTCTGCTGCTGACTCACCTTCTCTCTTGGGTGAGCCACTTACGCCTTGTTGACCAAATCTAATGGTCTTAACTTGGTCACCAGACTTAGCCACTACTACATGACTTTTTGTAGGATGAGAAGGGGTGCGTTTAGGTTTATTAAACCCAGCAACACCCGCCCTACCAAGTCTTGAGTCTTTAGCCATTATTGTGATTGCACTGAGTATAGTTTAGCTACACCGCTCGTGTAAGCTGTAATAATCAATCTTATAGTCTGACAAGGAGTAAGCATCAGCGCATAAGCATCTGCTGTTTTACTAGTCATATCAGCCTGGTTAAACCATGCAGCATCAGTAGCATAACTAAGCACAACAGTATCTTCTGGTTCATCTGGTGAGACTTGCACTGTGTATGTCATTGCTGCTGATCCAACAAGATCAACATACAAGCCAAGACCAAAATCTGGCTGTCTACTATTGACCCTAAGAGTCTTAGTGGAAGCACCGCCAGAGGAACTTGAAATAGCTCCAACCGTACTACTGCCAGTCATAGCCGCAGACACCGTTACACCAGTAACTGTTTTAAAATAATACACTGAGAAAACTGTAGCACCAGCACCATGACCAGTAAGAACGTCTGAAATTGTTTTCCCATCAGCATCTGTTCCAGCGATAGTGTAAGTAATACCTGTGTTAGAACTAGCACCAGTAATGGATATTTTCTGTGCCATTGCAATAATTGCAACACCACCCGTTACTACAGTTCCATCTATAGTCAATGCACCAGCACTTGCTCTGGTCTGGGATGTACATACCGCAGTAGCACTATTCGTAAGTGCAACTGTTGTTACTTCTAAATTACGCATGATGCCTCCGCTAAAAAAGAAGGGGGTAGTGTTACCTACCCCCGATAGTTACTATTAAGCGTCAGCAGCAGGTAACAGATAACCAGAAAGGTCAGCAACAGCAGTGGCTTTGTTTTCAAAGAAGCCAATTCCAGTTGTTGTAGTAACCAGAAGCTCACCAGCAGTATCTCTATGATTAATCATATTGTGATGGATAGAGCCTGTAGAGCTAAGACCAGTATCCGTTACGACCAACAAAGGGTTAGCTGTGTTGAATCGCTGAAACATATTTTCTTCGCATACAAAGTTGGTCAGATTTTTACCTGTAGCACCTTTTACAACGATTGGAAGATTGTTCGTATTAACACCCAAGTTAGAGTAGTTATTATTTACAGTTAATCCGTCAATATGACCGTTGATATTGAACATTGATTCTGTAAGCAAATCTGGCTCGACCCACTCACTGTCAATCATTGCCATACCATCAGCTTCGTTGTTTGTTGTGCTTGTGCTAACAATTGACAAGAAGTTCATGTTAGTAGCAGTAGCTTGTATACGACAATCTTCAATCAAGAAAAATTTAGCTGTAACGGTAAACACTTTAGTTATGTCAGCAAAGTTAGCTGTAAATATCATGTTTTTAAATGTTACGTTAGCACCACTTACTGCGATAGAAGCAGTAGCAGCCGTACTCAACGTAATGGTGGGGCGTTTGTTGCCAGTGCCAAGGCCGATAATAGATACACCACCGTTTGCTACAGAAATGGTAGCAGCAGCAATAACGCTTTCGGTATGACCAGGCATAACCATAACAACATCACCACGGTTAGCTTTGCATCGAGTAACAGCATAAGCAATGGTAGCGAAAGGTTTTTGATAAGTGCCAGGATTACCATTAGAACCACCTACACCGCCATCAGCGAGGACAGTCGTAGAGTTCACAAAGAATACTTGACCAGGATTGGTCACATTGATTGGTAAACCACGGATAGTAAGACCAGCGGTAAAACCATTTGGATAATTTGAATAACTCATATTTTCACCATTGAACCCAGTAGGGTCTGTTAAGAAATGTCAAGGTTGAAACATAGGGGGCTTTTACACCCCCTACGTCATTACGGATTAAGCTCCGTTAGTTCCAAACACACCACGAGCATCATCCCATCCGTAGGAGGTACGATAGTCGGCTTTGAAACGAGCATTACCAGAGGTGAATGCGTTGTCTTGACCGAAACGTACTTTTCTACGCCAATAGAATTTCAGACCATTAGGTGCATCTGTGGTAACAAACCATGCGTCATCGTCAGTCAGGAAGGGCGAAGCCAACCAGCCATCTTTGAACAGGTTCATATCACGGACTGCGTTAGTAGCATTGTTAGCACTGTCATTCTGCAATACAGAACCCAAGATACGCTGTGCATTGAATGCGTTGTTGCCTGATCGTACGATCAAACGTTTTGGCATCAGTGCAGCAGGTAATCCACGAGCATCTGTGGTTTGCATGATAAGAGCTAAAATGTCTTCCAATGATGCTTCTGACAAATCAGCATCAACAGTCAAACGGTTCTGGTAAGTACCACCGCTTGGGCCATTGCTGTGAGATGTAGAGAACAAGGAAGTGCCATCACCGTCAGTCATGACGTAAGCAGTATCAAAGCCATTGTTCAGAACGCTGTGGGCATCCAGTTCGTTAGTGATAGTAGCAGCACGAGCCAGAGCTTTTGCGCCATCACTGAACTGATTGTACAGTTCGTCATCAATCGCTTCTTCAGTAACGATAAAGCCTTTAGCCCAAGTTGAATGGATATACTTAGGTGTAAAGCCCTGTCTACGAGAATCAAAGGAGATATCATCACCTTCGTCTTTGTTACTGAAACGACCAAATCCTTCCATCTGGACATTTACTTCAAATGCCTTCTGGCTATCTTTGACCATGAAGATTTTATCGTACTTGGGTTCGTGTTCTGCAAGTTCGTTCCCAAAAATATTGCCAACGCCATCTTGGAGAAGACGTGGAATACTACCACGAGTAATAATTGTACTCATTGTCTATCTCCTTAAATGCCAGTTGCGCCCAGTTTGCTGTTGGTTTCATTGACTCGTACCATAGCTCGTGAGCCAAGTACGCCATCAGAACCTACAAGCAGACGGACGATAGTTAATGGAAGGGTTGCTGTAGTAGCACGACCAGTGAAGTTGGCTTTCATGTTGCTGACAAAGATTGAGCCAGAAACAGTACCAGCAGTAACTACTGCGGGACAGTTAAGACCAACGTCAACAGCGGTGAATGGGCCATTAGCCACGTCAACAGCATACACAGCAAAAGCATCTGTGTTTACAGTCAAGTAACCAGCAGTAGATGCGGGTAAGTGAGTGTAAGACAGAGCTTCGCCAGCAAAAGTTGGACGAACGCCAGTGACTACGCCAGTGTTACCGATGTTAGCAGTGCCGATATCGACCTCTGCATAACCATCAGTGAAAGAAGTGCCGGTCAGAACGACCAAGTCACCTATTCCGAGAACGCCAGAGTGAGATGCAAGTACATGGAAAGTTTTACTTTTCCCTGTAATGTCACCCTGTGCCTCAGTACCTACAAAATTAAATCCAGCCATTGTAGACCTCAGTAAGTTAAATGAAAGAAATACCCTTACGGGCAGTTGTCTCAACTAACTGACGCTTTTTCTAAGCGTTTAGTGAGGAAAATCTCTAAATTTGGCTCTATGCCTAAACTATAAATTGCTAAAAGCAATTTGCTGCTACTAGATTACAGTAGCAGCAAAGTCATTGTCAACTATAAGGATTATCTGACTCAACTCGATCTAAAGATGATTCGCTTCCTTCGGCTCTTGTTCTAGTCGGTGCATATTCATTGACTGCGAGTTTAGTTTGCTCACCAAGCATTTTTTTGTTCTTTTCCTTCTTGGCATTTTGGTCATCTGTCCTGAATTCACGCTTAAGCCTCATCAGGTACATGGTACTGCTGCCAGAAGGTCTGGTTATACTCCCACCAGAGAAATCTACACACATTTCATAATCAGCATTCTGTGCAGAAGTAATACGACCTGGACGATTACTTACCTCTGAAAACCAGCGGTAATAAAAGTGATCCAAATCAAATTCATAATTAGGTACTTCAAGGTTTAGCCCTTGCTGCATACCCCTTCTGACCCGTTTAGCAGGTTCGTTAGGATTTCTGGCATCACCAGACTCAATACCCATTACAGCAGACATCTCAGCACTTACATTGGATGCGGAAGTTCTACGTCCTCTCATTTTGACCCCCTAGAGTCAGATACAGCCTTCAGGAATTCTTTATCGTTCTTCCAAGCATCTGGCAATGCAGCCTTCAAAGCAAGCTCATCATTGGTTAAATCAGCCATACTTAATGCCCTAGAAGGTGTCTTAAAGCCCTTGTTTCCATGCCCTTTTTCAGTGTCAGGAACACTTCTTTTAGGGGTATTATCAGGATAACTAGCCTTTAATTTGCCATCTACCATAGATAAAGCAGTGTTATCGTCCATTCCTTGCATTTTAGCCTTCTGATATTCGTGTCTTGCATAGATAGACTTAGGAGATTCCTCAAATATCCACGCATTACGGGTATTCCAGTCATCCAGATCGGTATTTCGTGCAGGAGCTTGCATACTGAGGTTGGCAATCTGCTTGTCGTAGCCTTCAACAGCCTTAACATCACCATTTTCAATAGCAGCTTTACGAAAATCCCTGATTACTGCCTTCTGAGCGTCAACAATCTTGTTAACACCAGAAAGTCTCTCCTCAATTTCCCTGTCTTTGCTTTTTAACTTACCAATAAACTCTCCACGAATGTTAAAAGCCTCCGCAGATATCCAATCTTCTGCTGCTTTACCGGCTTCATTCCATTCTTCCTCAGATACCCATCCACCGCTTCTTGCTTTATCTTCTTGGCGGGTAGCGTATGTTTTAGGGAGCTTTACTTCTTCCTTTTCCTCTGGTTCTTGAGCAAGTGCTTTCAAATCAATTTCTTCTGAATCAGCCATTGTCTATGACTCCAATGATGTGTGTATCAGGAATGTAACGGAAGTTGTCATAATCTTTAACAACCGATTTCTTGCCTTCAAATTTTCTAAACTCTACCCTATCTCCAATGTTTACTCCCCATTGGACATGGGCTGGTTTTGATTCATCCTTACAACCTTCCCATCCTGAATAAGCAGTAGGGCCAACAGCCCGTAAAATGCCTTCTTCAGTAACAGATTGTTCTTTCTGTGCGGTATCTTTAGTTAATAAAATACCGCCAGCCGTTTTTTCTTCTACTAACTGGGTTTCTACTAAAACGTAGAATCCTACTGGTTTAATCTTCATTGCTTAGTTCCTCGTTACGAACCTCTACTGGTTGCCAATACAATAGAATATCTATCATTTTCCTAGCACCTTCTCTTTGATGCGCTAGTGGAATGGAGCTATCTACTGATTCTGGCAAATCGTCCTGTATCTGCTCAAGTAACGCTAATATGAGATCGTTATGCAGTCGGACGGTAACGGGGTCACGTTTCCACTTGTTGTAGTGGTCTCGTGTAATGAGGGTACGTTCAGGAATTAAACTAAATAGCATCTCTAGCATCTATTGCTCCTCTATTCTGCATTTGCAGATCTGCATTTGCAGATTATCTACCCGCTATGGGTTCTGTACTTCTGGCATTGCTTGTTGATTCATCAACCCTTGTAAATTATCAGGCACTGTGCCTGGTGCTTGTGGCTGCATCTGTGGTGGCATTGGTGGAGCTTGCATTGGTGGCGGCATTGGAGGAGGCATTGGTGGTGGAGGAGGAGCTATAGGTTGAATCCTCTCCATAGGATTAATGCCATAGTTCATTATCTGTTTTTCAGCCATATCTATTATTCCAGAATACTTGTCAATCTTATTCTGGGTAGATTCAGTTTCTGCTTCTTCAGCCAACTTGGTAGCTCTAGCCAGGCTTTCAATATCAGTGACTTTAGCAGTAAGAATCCTAGACTCGATCTCTTTGCGTTTAGCTTTAGAGTCTTCATCCAAACGGTCTTGCTCACGTTTAAGTATTTCAGTCTGAAGTTGTGCTAACTGATTGGTTTTTTCTTTCTCAGCAGTCATTTTCTGGATAGCTTCTTTGTCTTTTGGACTCATGGAGCTTTCTTCTGGGTATATTTGGTCTAACAAGTCAGACCCGATAGCCTCAAAGAATCCTTTGATAATAGGAACAGGATTACCTCCAGACTGGAGAACCATAGGGACTTGTTCTAGCTCAAGTGCAGCAGTTTGAATTCGCTGTACACGACTGCTCATCTCAGCACTAGCAGAGGGTATAATCTCAACCATATCAGAATCAAAGTCAGCAATAGGGTCAGCTTCTGGATCGTCCAGAATATCTTTATACAAATCAGGATTAAAAGTAGTTTTGTTAATCCTGTACAGCACTTGGAATTCTTCAGTCTGTGAGTCAATAATCCGTTTAAACAGCGCATTAGTGGCTGTCATTCCTTCCTGAATAATAGCCAACGCAGTAGTAGGAGCTGTGCTTGCTTGAATCTGACCAGACAAGTCAGCTACCGCCAAGAATGTTTGCGCTCGATTGCTCATCTGCTGGTTAAGAGCCAGCAATGCCTGGCTAGGTTCTTGGGTAGGATTTGGAAAGATACCCTTTGCCAATTTCTCAGCAGGAACATCCGTCTTGACGTACTGACCCATCTTCAGCCTAGTGACTCCGTTTTCTTTCCTGAACTCTTTAGACAGTATTCCACCGCCTACATTGTTCAAAGTACCTCGGTCAGTCAGTTGATTAGTGGTAGCGTTAATTGCTTGGGTCATTGCCCCGAGAACATGGGCATAGCCCAGATCAAGGAAAGTGCCATCAGGGGCTGGTATAAATCCATACTTTGTTACGTTTTGGAAAGGGATTACTCTAACGATTTCAAAGTCTTCTTTATTGATTTTAGGTTTTGCTAACCCTAAAAAGCTCATCATTCCATCACCACCAAACCCTTTCACTACGTCTTGTTCGGTAAGTCTCATCGCTTTAGGCAATGACATAACCTTTTCGTTATACTTAACCATGATGGAGTTTTCATCAAACCGAGCAACAATCCTGACTACCTTGCCTGATTGGTCGTGAACCGTTATCACATAAGGTTCTTCATACCCATCACCGTCTAAGTCATAAAAGCATTGCTGCTCAATAAACTTCTCTGGATTGTCAAAACTGTTAATTACCTTCTGTTCTTCGTTGGAGAATTTATCGCCTTTACGGTCTACACCTTCTTCGTATTCAGAAGACTCATCTTCAAACATTTCAATATCCAGCCATTTCCCCGAACGAACTCGCTCTTCTATAGCATTACGGGAGAACTGCATAACCTGAGAGAAAGAACGACAGTCAGACATAGACTTGGTAGCTTGGTTAACAACGAAGTCAGGGTAAGTAATTACAATGGACTCACACTTATCTTCAAGTAAATCAAAGACTACTTTCTTAAACGCTGTTCCTACGTTAGGCAGTTGATAGAATAATCGAGATTGATCTCGTCTCCAGCCACCCATCCCATAGTTAATCTGATAGTTCATTACTTCAGAAACACGCTTCATGCGTTCTTTCTTTTTACCATCCTTGTCTCTACCGATAGCTTGTACAGCCAATAAGTTTTTATTTTTCAATAACTCAAGGGTAGCTTTATCACCAAAGCGTAACGATGCTTCAGTCAGGATAGGGTCTTTGTAATTGGAAGCCCCTTCCCAGGGCGTTGATCGGGTATGGTATTCTTGTCTCATCAGGTCGATACCGTTCTTCACAGCATCCAACCAATCAGTCATTGAGGTGAGGTCTTCTTCGTACTGACGTTTAACTCTTGATCCAATAGCCCTGAGAATATCTTCATCAAGGTCATCAGCAATATTCATCTTGCTTATGTATTCGACTAGAATCTTAACCGTCATATTAATATCCCATCGCACCAGTAGGTGCTTGATAATTCTCTTCTTCGTAATTAACAGGTTCGCTAATATACCGTTTCTGCTCTGCGTAACGAGCCATCATAAAAGCTCCTCTTACGGCATCAATCAAATCGTCTTTCACTTTCACAATAGCAGAAGTACCATTGGGCATTTGCCTCCGATGGTATTCTCTTACCTCTGCAACTAACTCGTGCAAATCAGCAAATATCTTAAAAAGACCAGTGGACATGAGTTCGTTGAGCTTCATTAATCCTGCCTCAACGCCATTACCACCTTCAGGCCAAGTCGAATGTTCGTCTAGCATAGACCAACCTGCTTCCTCATAATAGTCCTTTTGTTGTTTAGCAGAACCCTTTTCGTGCATTAGTCCATCGTGAGGCCAAGCAGTAGGGACATCTTTAGCCCAACCTCTGACCGATTGCCAGGCTTCAAAAGGTTGTTTCTTAGATTTCTTCCAGGCTTGTACAACGTAAATAGCTCCACTGTCAGGATCAATCGCTAATTGAACATGAGCCTGTGGATGATCCCAGCCAAAGTCCATCCCATTAATCAAATACCAGTGTTCAGGAATATCAAATCTCTTACAGGTTATATCTTCCTCACCATGCTCAAAGATAAGCCCAGCACCCATCAAGGGAACTCCTCGACTTCTCATGTCTCTTTGGTAAGGGGGATAAGCCTTTAGAATGTCTCGTTTCATCTCTTCAGTAAGATGAGGAGCGTCAGACCAAGTAGCGGTCTGTAAACACATACCTGAACCGTCAGAATCCATCAACTGTTGGACAAGGCTAGTCTTTCCGTTCTCAGGGGTAAACGTGATAATACCTCTACCTCCCTGTCCTAAGTCCCCATTCAACGTCCTTGTTAAAACTTGAGGGAAGATTTCTTGGTCTTCAGGTTCTTCGTCAATGTGATACCAATCAACAACGTCACCCATCAAAGCGTGTTGTCCTTGTGAGTAAGACCAGAACTGACAGACCGATACACCTCCAGACTTATGTTTTACCCTGATCTCTCTGCAAGCACCCGATGTTCCTGCCATAGCCCTATAGTCAATAATCTTGTCAACAGGGATTAGGCCACCTAAAAACTTACTGTCCCTCAAATCACCAAACATAGGTTTCTGTAACAAATCCCTAGTCTTCTCACCAGAGTATCCTAACAACCAACATAACGGAGCTTTACTAAACTTATACCCTTCCCAATCTTCAGGGTACTCACCCGTCAGATGCGCACAATCCAACACTCTACCTGTTTGAGATTTACCTACCTGGTTAGCAGCCATCAACCCAGCAATACGGCATTCCTTTGTAGCGGATATAAATCTCTTCTGCCACTCATACAACGTGGAATACTTACGCATAAACTTGGCTTGATTCAAGCGTCTAGTCTGTTCTTCTAACAAAGACGCTAACTCTAGCTTCTGCTGTCGATTCATGCTTAACACTCTCGTCATCTATGTTTCATGTGGAACATCATACAGTTAATCACTCCTTGTTAACAATCCAATGAGAATCCAAGAGGGTAGCTTGTTGATTTTAAAGTCATAGATTGTCTTCGTCCGAGGCTTCTATTGTTGATTTTAAATTTATACATTACGATTTTAAATCTATTGCTGAAAATTAGCCCTCCGAAAAATTTTTTAGGCATTCTGGGGTATTTTAGGGGGGTAGGTTTGTAGAAAATTGCGCTATATAGGGAAAAGTTGTAGAAAATTGCGCTATATAGAAGTGGGGGGATCAACGATCATCAATATTGAAGTCGTACCCCCCCCTACCAGTCATAGGTCAATCCTGGCGTTAACGAATTGTTAACGTTTAACGTTAATGAATGTTAATGCATTGTTAACTATTGATACCATTGAACATCCATGCATGGTGTATAGATAGTGAGTGCTTACTAACACGCTAGGCCTTGTAAATGCTAGGTTTTGCTTGCTATTTCGTGGGCAGTCCTTAACTCTAGCAGCCTTCTGCTCAAATCATCATCAGAGAGGTTGGTATGGTTAACAGTGCTAGATACTTCAAGTAGGTGCTTATCGCTATACTTCTTAGGAAACAAGCGGGCTGCCGACCATTTAAGCCCATCTATGCCTACTCTGCTTTTGTTAGCATCAAGGATAGAGTCTGGATTGAGTAAGTCATAGGAAGCTTCCAATATCGCATCAGCACAATAACTAGCCCTTTCCTCGCACGCACGTGAGTATTTAGTCAAGAATCCTTCCTTGCTTTCAATCCAAGCATATACAGTTCTAGGTGTTATCCCTACTATCTTACAAGTACCAACAAGTGATTTCTCTGATAGTAGATCAAGTACTGTGTCTTCTAGTTCTTGTGTCCACTTCTCAGGTCTACCCGCTGGCATACCAGTTGGGACATATTGTGAGCCGCCAGTTACTTTCTTAACTATGGGTTTGTTATCAGTGCTATCTGCCATTGTCCAACCTCTCTCTACGCTCTATTGCGATTCTATGCGCTCTTATGCCTACTTGCCTACTTGCCTACTGCTACCAGTGAGATCAATGCTGGATATCTGCTATCTGGTAATCAATGCTGGATATCTGGTAATCCATCATAAATATATTCTGCTTTGCATTCTAATCCATCAAAAAACTATAGCAAAATTCTATCTAATACGCTGAATTATATACACTTTTTACCTAATTGCAAATAATTACAAATATATTTCATATATGTATTGCATTATGTTATTAAATGAATTACTTTAGATTCCGTAATACAGCAATTCATTCAACTACTAGTAACACCAATAGAGGCATACAACATGAACATAGCAATCATCTCAATAGTTTTTATCATTTTAGGTTGGAATTTATACAATATGTGTTTCGGCAATTTACCCGAAAGCATTAGAGGTATTGTTGGGCTAGCTATTTTAGCAGTAGCAACATTTTTCACACCATTTTTGTTAAATGGGGTATGAACATGAACAAACTATTAACTGCCTTCATCATATCAAAATCAGATAAAAACAGAGTTCGTTTACAAGCTTATATATACAAACATCCATTTTCTGTTTGTATGTTGACACCTGTAGAACAAACCTATCTTAAAGCTTTTGGGTTCAAACTATGAACCATCTACTTTTTATCTTATTTGTTGGGCTAATTATTCTATTTGGCGCATGGATACTACTGGGGGAATAACAATGGAAATCATAGTTGAAATCAAAAGCGTTTACGGAAATCGCAGTGTTTATCCAGTTTGTGCCAAATCTAAAATTTTGGCTGATCTAGCTGGCACTAAAACATTTACTAATCGGGCTTTAGATTCAATCAAGGCATTAGGTTATTCAATTCAAGTTAAACAACAAGAGATCACAATATGAAATCTATCAAACTAATAGCAGATCATTACTATCAATCTAATGATCTTGTGCGCACTAAAGAAGGCGAAAGATGCCGACTAGTAAATGTTGGTGACATTATTTTTACTTCTAATAACTATATATCTACAGATTATGACCATCGATTAATAAATGGTACGGAAAATTTTGTAATTGCTACTTGTGAGGTGATGCCATGAAACATTTACAAGAATTTTGCGGTCTTTTATTAATAGCAGTCTTTTTTGCTTTTGTTATTATTTATATGGTTGATTACTTATGAACACATTTAATGTTGAGCTGACAGATACTTTTGGCGGTGAAGCTAACTATTGTTGGGTAAAACGATCGAGCATTACAGTACCAGAATGGCATCATTTTGCTGGCAACAATGGCAATGGTACTGTCGAACCTAAATCCTATCAGCGCACAGTAATGAGAAATGCCAAAGCATCTGTAGGTCTCTCAAATGTCCGAGGCGTAACTGAATCATATGGTGATGGCTACATCTTCAGACCATATCGTCAAAACACAATCCTTTTTGTTAACTATGCGGAGTAATTAAAATGATACAGACAATCAATCAATCACAATTCATTGACGCATTTAGAGCAATGGGCAGAAAAGACCAATTCAGTTATAACGCATTGTGCGCATTGTTTGAGTGGTTAGAAGAAATTGATGAAGGTTATGATTTAGATGTTATAGAGCTTTGCTGTGAGTATACAGAATATGCAGATTTGGAAGAATTCAACGATGCTTATAACAACGGTGATACTGATAATAATTACAGCATTGAAGATATAGAGTCATGCACTACCGTAATTCCAGTTGGCAAAACTGAATCTTTCCTTGTCCAAAATTTTTAATCTGATCCTACCAAAAAAAATTAAAGGTGAAATTATGAACAAGCTAAATCTTGAAGTTATTAAAGAGTTAACAGAAATGAAAGCCATTGGCATAAAAGTGCCAAATGAAGCGTTAGAAATGGCTAGAACTGAAGATTTTGAAGCATGGTTGTTAGGCGATCCTTGCATTGCAGAAATTGCCGTTTTAATAATTGAATTATCTAATGTAGGAAATTCTAAAGCATTTCTTAAAAACTATTTAAAGGTGTAATTATGAATCATAGAATCGGAAATTTTGAAAATGGAATTTTTTGCATAGATGAAGGCAAAGAGTTTAAAGGCGTAACCAACAACGATAGGTGGAATGGCTGGCAAACTCCGTGGTTTCCATTGTCAGAAATCAAAGCAATTCAAGATTGGATAGAAGACGGAATAAACGCAAACGATATAATAATTCAAGGTGATATTGTCTCTGTCTTTTACCATTCTTTAGAAGAGTGCATCCAGTGCGAGACAATCCAACACAATGGAGTTACCCATTATTTTATTGATGGTTGGTGTTGGGACAAAGTAATAACATCGGAGAATGACAATGAAAAATGATCTTTTTATCAGTAATTTTCGGGTAGAAAATAGCCCATCGTTTAAAGGTATTACTACTGGTACACGATGGAATGGTTGGCAGATGCCCTCATTCCCAATATCTGAAATAGTAAAAATTAATGAATGGTTGGAGTCTGAATATGCAAGCGACTCCCATTTTGAAAATGTCCTCTCAATAGTAGGTGATGATGTTTTTGTGAAGGATAATGATGAAGTGTACCGATGCGAAACAATAGAAGTGTTTGGCGTAACTTTTTACGAAATTGATGGATGGTGTTGGGAGTCTGCACGATGATAGATATCATTTGGGAAGCATTGGAAGAATATCGGGAAAAGGTTATACCAGAAGGTATCGAAAAAAACGATGAAGAATGGGACAACATTTGTTATGCAATGGCAAGAATAACAGAAGATTTAGAAAGATGAATATAAGCCCCTTAATTGGGGCTTTTTTTTGGCTATTGGTTGGTATGCTTTTTTATATGCCAATAATACTTCACTGGATCGCTTGCATGGCAAAATAACAGACTGAGCAATACTATCCCAAAGGGCATAAATTAAAACGATTCCAAAGCATTATATAAATTGTCATGTTGTGCTTGGCTATCGTTAACAAAAAATTAACATTATGTTAGTTAGTGCTTACTTACAAGGCCTTGTTAGTGAGTACTAACTTACGTATGCACAGAAAATGGCAGAATTTCAATGTTTTTTGACCATTTTGATATACAGTAAAGTTCCCCAGAATTTTTTGAGATTTCAAATTATGAAATTTTGATTTTCCAAATCAAGTAAAACCCAGGCTCAACTCATTTTGAAATTCCTAAATATCTTTGGCATCGTCATAATTTACAGTGCTGGTGCTGCCTAGCCGCCACTTGGCCTTGTCCTCAACTGTATATTTATGAGTACAGACTTTGAAGTCAGGCATCTTCAGCTTTTTGTGAGCCAGTGCATTATCGAAGAACAGCACTCGATTATTTGGCTGCAAAGCGAACTGACCGTTGTCCAGTTTTAGCAAGTTGTAACTCTTGTGTTCGTCTGGGGATTCGGAGAACCCGAAGTCAGGGATTCTGGGATCAGGGTTAGCACCATCCAAAGTAAACATATACTCACCAGGGTGCTTGTTGCCGTCTTTGCCATAGAACTCGCATCGTAACCCTTTAAGCAAGGGCTTCTCGATTACTTCAACATGGTATGTCAGGGCATCCCAGATTTGCAGAATGTCTAGATCGAGAGGTTGTTCACAGGTTTTCCACACGAATGCAGAAATGGGAAGTTTGTCATAAAGTGCTGCAAATTCAGGTAGATAAGTCTCAAATCTGAATGCTTCACCCCTTATAGACTTGACTGAACACCATACACCATCGACTAGGCTTCCATGCCCTTTCTGATGGTCGTACAGGTACTCTGCTCTTACGAGTACCTTAATCGGTGGCAGGGGGCAAACAAAGCTCAACCGTAATCCTCTGGATCGTTATCCGTTCGAGTATCGTTGCTAGCTAACCAGCACTCAGACTCGTAATTTTCTGCAACTGAGTATGCAGCCAACCTGTACAACTTAATAGTACAGTAGTTTAAACTGTGCTGTAGTGGTTGAGTCATCTTGATCATGTAATCCCTGACTAAACCAGAATACTCTGTACTCTGAGAAGTGGCATCATAATGAAAGGAGTGGTCTTTGCTCAACTCCCACCAAATTGTGTCCAAGATGTTATCTTGGGGATCGAACATATCCCCTCTGATTACTTCACCAAGATTATCTAAAAGGATTTCAAGAATCGGATCTTTCATCGTGATACTCCTGCTTCAAACAATCGGCTAGCGTTGTACCACACATACTCTTGGTCTTTTTTATCAAGACCTTTGATACGAACATCAGCATTTGGATCGTACCTCCAAGCTTGAGCTACTACCTGTGCAGCAACAGACATATCAGAACCTACATCATATCCATCTAGATTAATTGTAATTTTCACCTTTATGCTCCCGTTGTCCCGTAGCCCTCTGCTGCGGTATGTCGTACATACTAAATGCAATCATGTATTATAGTCAAGCATCCTATTTAAATTATCCAGCTTTTTCCATTTATCGTTTCGATGTCCATATCTTATATTTTCAGACAGTATCCAATTGCTGACTTCCAGTGGTATCTGACCCACCTTGATATAATCTAGACTACGAGGCCATACACCGTATTTACTTTTGTACTTATGAGCAGCCCAGCCATCACTGTACCCTTTATTTCTTGCATGAGTCAGTAGTCCTGAGTACCACATAGATTTGTCAGCCTGGGCGTATGCTTTTGCACTGGCAAGCTGTACAAGCGTTGACGAATCTGTTTCGAGTCTTTCCTTGATTGGGAATTCATACCCGCAGGAACATCGAATGCCTAACATAATCTTGGAGCATTGTGGGCAAGTATGCTGTTTCTTTTCTTTAGTATCTTTAACCTGATCTCGCTCAACAAATTTCTTTTCACCATCGTCAAGCATTGTTGCTACGATGTCTTCTGCAAATCCAAACCTTCCTACATTACTGGCATGGTCAAGGTAGATTGCGTACTCTTTGCCAGGGTTGATGCGCATAATCCTACCGGCTCTCTGCTGGTAAGAAATTATTGATTTAGTTGGATAGCAATCAATCAGGCATCTCACGCTCGGAGCATCATAGCCAGTGTTCAATAACTTGCTACATGACAAGATTTTAAACTCACCATCGTTGTGCTTTTTGTATAGCACTTGCCTTAATCTTTCGTCCATGTAGCCATCAATATGTACAGCACTAATGCCAGCCTTGTTGAACATATCGACTAAGTACCGGCTGTGTCTAATGCTGGGACTAAACGCTATGGTTTGACTGTCTTCACCATGCAATAACCAGTTCCGAACTATGTCACCCGTTAGCTTTTCTTGCTGTTGTTCTGTGGCTTCTGCTAGTTGATCGGGATCGTAATCTGAACCGCCAGTTGATATAGCCTTCATTTTGATCTTGCTCATGTCGATATGACTGCCACCATAATAATGGACGGGTGCTAGATAGCCCTTTTCGAGCAGTTCTTGGGCTGTTATCGGGACAAGGAGATCATCGTAATACCTACCCAGCCCTTTGCTGTAGGGTGTCGCAGAAAGCCCTATAAAGGGTACGTTATCGTACCTTTCCATTAGCTTCTTGACGATCTCAGCCTGGATGTGACATTCATCCACGATAGCCAGTGAGAACTCAGGCATCTTCTGTCTTCTGGCAATGGTCTGAACACTGGCAATCTGGATGAGTTGGGATGGATCGGTCTGCTCATGCTGACCCTGAATCACACCATATTTCAATCCAAGTTTGTCAAACTGGTCACAAGTCTGGCTGATTAACTTGATTCGATCAGCAAAGAATATTACTCGGTTACCTTTCTCGGCAGCGTGTTGCAGGATATAGGCAGCAGTCAGAGTTTTACCGAAGCTACAGGGAGCAGCTAGCAGTGGTCTTCTATGTCCAGTAGCTAGTGAATGTCTAATCTGGTCAATTGCCAATTGCTGGTGCGGTCTAAGTTCCATTTAAAATACTCCATGCTGTTGCTGCCACTGATGAAACTTGTCCATTTCCAATCGCTTTAAGTCTGTCCACCCTACAGGCCACCCCATGAGCCACTCGACCCACATCGGGTTCAGCGTTCCACCATTTTGAGTTTCCGTCCCAAGCCCTCCCAATATTGCATTTGGTAGCGCATCCATTGCCCTGCTTTTCCCGTCCTTCCTTATTAAAGATTCCGTTTTGTAACCTCCCTTGTAATCCCTTTGAGTTGGTGTGGGCCATATCTGTAGACGTTTCTTTAATGCTCTGCGGCTGTTGCTGCCTCCATCCATCCCCGTTGTGTTTGGAGTGTGAAAAAAATTCTCGTTGTTCGGCTTTAAGCCAGATACGTTCTCTGAGGTGTGGTGCGCCAACACTTGCTGCTGATATAATTCCCCATTTACAGTCATACCCCAGCTTGGAAAGGTCTGCAAGGACAACTCCAAGTCCTCGAAAAGTGAGCATTGGGCTGTTCTCCACATATGCGTATCTAGGTCTAACCTCGCCAATAATCCTTGCCATGTGTTTCCACATTGAGGATTTGTTTCCTTCAATTCCTGCTCCCAACCCTGCTGCGGATATGTCCTGACAAGGAAATCCTCCCGAAACCACGTCAACAAGTCCTCTCCACTTTGTACCGTCAAAACTTTGAACGTCATCCCATATCGGGAAAGACGGGAGAATGCCGTCATTCTGTCTGGCTGCAAGTACGCAAGCTGCGTAGATATCCCATTCGACTGCACAGACGGTTTTCCATCCGAGCAGGTGTCCTCCGAGAATTCCTCCTCCCGCTCCAGCGAAGAGTGCCATTTCTCGTAAAGTGCTTTGCTTATCAACCATGCCATATATCTCCCGTAAATCGTAGGAACAAACTCTGTCTTTTTTTAATGAGTTTGTACTTGTATCACTTTTTTCAGACCACAGTATTCTATGAGGAGCTTTGGGACACCTAGCCTAGTAGTACAGTAGAGAATACCTGCCTGCATTGATCCAAAATACACTGATTGCTGGAACAGTTCCTCATCCTGAGAGTCTGTCAACTCACCTAACCCCATCGAACTTCTCGATTGGTGTCCGCTTAACCCAGTTTACTCAGAATCACTTGCTAGATTCTGACAGTCGCTCCTCAAGTCCTGAGTGCATTTTGCTATCCAGCTTAAAGTCCTGTAGACATTACAATTGAGTTACAGTCATTGCATTAAAACACTGGACGATATAGGACTATGTTGATCGATACTGGTTGCTTTCGGGGGGAGAGATCGGTAATAATGCCGCTGTCGGCAAGTCGATCTTTAGCCACCTTCAGTATCGATGGACTACAATCCAACCGACATCGCTCACACTACGCTCCCGTGTGGTCTGAGTCAAGCCCCAATGCCAAAAGCTGCGGGGCTTTTTTTATACCACCCTTTCTCGTGATACTGCTTTCACCCAGGCTCTACAAATAATACAGAACCAACCACATCTAACTGGATGTTTATCTGGTGTTTCATATGTCAGCACTTGCGTCATAGCAGCACCACACTGACATTTTCTTTCAATAAGACTTTCGCTCATTCTTGTTCCAAAGTGTGTCTGTTGATTACAAAAGGCTTTGCTCTGTTGGTAGGTGTCTCACCAGAAACTCCGTCAGCCACTTTTGTGATAGTGCCACCCTTCTTTAAATATATAGCAATGTGGTTTTCAAGTTCATGTTGTCTTGTGGAACTTTCAGTCAGTAACTTTCTGTTTTCAACAATGCTTAAATACTTTTTCACTCGCATATCTCCGCAGCGTTAGAATTGTAATCAGGCCAGCCGTATTCGCCATTTGATTCTTGAAATATCGCATACATATTACAATATAATTGTCGTTGCTGTTCTTCATCGTCATAGTCAAATGTGCTGACTGCACAAGCTGCAAGAATAAATAATGAAACAACAAAAATGCAAACAATATCTTCTTGTTTGAATTTCATCTCAGACTCTCTAAGTCTTTCCTGCGCAACCAGCTTGTAAACTTACCAATGACTTCTGCTTTAGTATAACCAAACCAGACTAGCCCACCAGCTTCACCATCACTAGACAACATATACCAATTACTTTTGATTTCTTTTATCAGCATTTGCTTTAATCCTTTTGGCTTTCTTTGTAAATATTAATTTAATTCTTTGTAGATATTCTATTGAGTATTTCTTGATTTCTTGATTTGACTCAAGTGCATCTAGTCTATAATTCCCGATCTTTTTTACTAATTTAATTCTGTAATTCGTCACACTTCCTGACAAGTATCTATTGCATTTCTTACATTGACCATGTGCATTGTGTAGATTAAAACGTAAATGTGGTGATGATCCTGTTGACCGATAATGTCCACAGTCGTAACCACCTCCAACTATATCTTCCATTGGTAAGATGGTTGAACATGATATACACTCGTTACCCCTGTCACGTTCTCTAATGTAATTGTTGAATGCAGCCTGGGCTTCCTTCACCCACTCGACTCTACGTTTTAATTTAATACTGTTTGCTTTCTTTTCTAATCTTTGTGCTTTGTCCAACACCACTTTACCCTTCGTCCTGGCAAACTGTATCAAGTGTTCCATATTACAAAATGCCTTCAGCGAGCCTACTACAGCACCCGCTGCTGGTATCTTCTTTCTACAAAAACTACACCGCCTTGTTAACATAGACCCTAACACCGAACTCCATATCTTGGTCGTGCCACCCAGCTACCCACCAGCACTTTTTTGAGTCAGTACTGTGTAGATTGCAAGATGACAATGGTAAGTCAGCTATTCGAGCTTTCCTGCCGATCTGGTACGTTTGTTCTTCAAGTTTAGTGTTATTGTTTTTCACTGGATTCCTTCTGAGGCCATGCAACGTGTATCCCGTATTTTTCTGAGAAATGCCTGTTTAATATTTCATAGATTTCAGCATACTCACTGGGTGATGGTTCTTTGGTGCTTTCCTTCCCACACACAATTAATTGGATATGTTTCCATATCTGAGACTTGACAGTCAGCATCGTCCAGGGAATTGCAACAGACTCTTTTAGTGTCTTACGCATATCATTACCGCTTTCATTTAGAGCATCAGCCATACGCTCGCACCACACATGAAGTGCATTGAACTGTTTGATTGATGCTCTTTTTTCGTTGGTCAATGTAAACGTAATATACTTTTTCTGAGCATAAGTCTCGTCAATGAATTTATGCAAAGCATCTTTCGTATCTTGGCTGTCAACTCTCCAGAACTCCATGTTATTTTTCATAACAGATAGACACTAGATCATCTAGCGAAATCTCTAGAGCTTCAGCAATCTTGATCGCTGATCGCAATCTGATGTCAGTGGAATGCTCCCACTGGTACATCATCTGAGGACTCACACCCATTTTAGCTGCAATGAAACTAGGCCTTACTCCACGACTGTCTAGATAGTCACGCAGTCCATTTCCAAAATGATAATCAGAACGGGATGTCATTTAAATCCTCCATTTCTATTGATTGAACTACTGGTTTAAATGCATCTGCTCTCTGGAACTTGATGGTCAAGCTGGGTGCGCCAGGCTTATCTTTATCGCCAGCCCAACAAGACATGAAGTAATCAATCCCTTCGACCGTACATTTCCCAGTCCACTTGGGATGTTTGTCCGTTAATTTCTTTTTATTAGGCCAGATAGCACCTGAGTTATTATTATCGTAAGTCATTTTTGCTCCGTGTATTTCATTAATCGACAGTTTGTATGTATCGCCTTGAGTGCTGCATTCCACGCATCAGCCCAAAGTATTCTTTCGTATTCAGAAGCTGATTGGTATTCCTTTCCATACAGTTCTTTGTAACTAGCCTCCATCATCATAATGAAAACTCCTTCACTAATTCATCAATCTTATTGGTAGCCTTTACAACTTCAGCTTCCAGCTTGGCAATGAACACTTCATCCCTCTGTACAACCACCATCAGAGGTTTGAAGTCAGGATGGTAACTGAAGAAATGAGCCTTGACCTTGCCGGTGATCCATAGCTGTCCCTGAACCTGGGCAATGTATTTGCTGGGTAAACAGCCATCTCTCAGATACTCGACATGGGTATGTCCAGAAGGGCATTTGATCTCCAGCAGAGAGTCATCACCAATGAAAGCATCAGGACTAGCTCCTGCATCCAAGATATCGTGCATACACAAGGGTGCTTCTGTTACCACAAGGTCTGTAACGAACTCAAACAGCGACCTAGCCTCTGGCTCTAGATCAGTGCCACGTTGCATAGCGTCAGTAACCTTGACTTCTACAGCAGCTCCAGTGACTCTCTCAGCTACGAGTTGATTGATGTAGTTGTCAGCACTGGCAGAAGGTTTGCCGGTAGAGGTTATTAATCGGTCAAAGTTTGAAGCTGTAGGTATGCCTAGCCTTGCAGCAAACCACTCTGGACTTCTCTGTTCATGGGGTATTAGTCTCATTTGGATTGCTCCAGTTTAGCTTCCAGGGCTGTCTTAGCTCTCTCGAAGTCAGACTGCTTGAGATTGACCACTTCTTTTATCTTGAAATGCTTACAAAAGTTTGTGATGTTTGAATCAGTTTCTACCAACAAATCCATGACAATTTGGTACTGGTCATCACTAATTGGCTCATCTACGACAGGTGGTTGGGTGTCAGCATCCTTCGTGTCATCAATGGCAAACAAGCCATTGAGAGCGTACTTACGAGCGTATGAGGATGCTGTGCCGGTAATCTGGCTGGTGTCCATACCTTTCTTCTCATCAGGCTCTCTGGCAAATGCAGCAGACCAGCCTATCATTTCTGCACCGTTCCATACTGATGCAGTAGCCTTGACATATATCCTTGTGCCAACCATGACAATCTCATCAGTGAGATTAAGATGGTATCCAGCTTCAGCCAGTAAAGGCTTGACAGCCTCTACGATATCTTCGCAAGAACGATACCGATACTTGCCAAACGAATTGAACTGGCCTTTTGGTGCTTTTAACTGCGATTGGATTGTCTTCATGTTGTGTAGCTCCCGTTGTGAATGAGTCGCTACATTAATTCATAGATATACTGTTGTAAAGCACTTTCTTCATGCTAGTAAACAAATAAGTTTATTTTGCCCACTTGACAATATTATAGATTGCGAGGCATATGTAGATAATTGAGATGAATTGTAAGTCTGGCATATCTTTATCTGAAGCTCGAATAATCCATAAAAGTTCCGCAGCAATTCCAAATAGCCAACCAGCAGCCCTTCGTTCTCCGAGTAAGATTAAGCCCATTATCTGAAGTAAATTAGCTAACCAACCGATCATCGCAATCTCAATCTATAGCTACGAACCTTCCCGCCAGTGCCTGTATGCTTTTTAATCGCTGCCAGTACCGCCTGTTTGGGCGTACAGCCACTATCCAGAGCTACTGCTGCGTAGGATGCACCCCCTCCTATAGAGCCTCTACGAGCCACTACAGGATGCCACGACAAGACACCCTTCTCCGCACTCAAATCGAATAAATCTAGACCATCCCACGCTAGTGCTTGAGCATCTAAACCTTTTCTAATCTTATGAGTCTTTTTTACGAACGCTTCTGCTACTTCTTTAAAAGACCCGACATCACCAGCAAAAAAAAACTCGATATTATCCAGCTCAAGTCTTTTCTCCGCTTCGTCTGTAATGATTTCATCGCCCTGAGTCACACGCCCATCACAGGCAATACGTCTCAATTTTAAATCATAGACGATAGTTGTCATGTGAAATTCGGTCGTACCGTGCTTCGTGAAACTTCTCCATGCTCATTGTGGTAGGTAATCGCTTTGGCTTCTCTGTTTGAGTATAGAAACCCTCTTGCTCCATACGCATCTCTGGCAGACAAAGTAGGATGCTGCTCAACAATAATCCCGCCCTTGTCGATTACTTTTGTGTGATGGAAATGACCAGTGTGGATGTAGGTAAAATTACACTGACCGTAGTCAGATTTAAATTGTGGATCAGTAGCAAACAACAGAGGCAGGCTGTCCATTTTCTGTAGATGTCCGTGATGCCACCCTAAGAAAGTCTTACCCCATCTGTAGTGATAAAAAGGAAATGGCGAAGCATCTACTGAGACTCGTGGATTATCTCTAAAGGTATTTTTCATAATGGCGCGTAGCCACACAGATGAAGCCGTGTCGTGATTCCCTTCAGCCATCAACACATGAACCTTGTCGTGCTTATGTAAGAGCATCTCAATAACTTTTAAACAAACACTTATCGCTGTCTGTACCAATAAAGGAAATCTTGTATCAGCATCTAAGACATTCTTTGCAGAGGGTGTTGTTGCCAACATTCCATCCCAGTGTAACAAGTCTCCCAACTGAGCAAATATTCCTACTCTCGAATCAGGACTACCACTCATCATATCTGAGAAGGCATTTAATAAAACACCCTCTGCTATTTTCATATCCCAACTAGCACCTGTTTCCTCCTGCCAGGCATACATACCCAGATGGAAGTCGGTCAGGGTGTAGACAGTAAGTAAGTCAAAACAAGCACCTTGCTTGGCTGGGACTTGTACGAATGGTGTTATACCTTCTGCAAGAGATTCTATAGCAGATCGGAATGCAGCAACTTGAGACTCTTGCTTTACATTCGTTTTATTCCAGTACATCGCTACTGTTTCTTTACCGTCCTCATCGACTTTAACTAATGAGGAACGCCCCGATATTACTTGCGGAGACGGAGAAATCAAAGTCATGTGATGAACAGGATCGTAACCAGACTTGTGGATTAGCTCACGAATTCTCGCAGCCATCTTGAAGTAGTTTCTTTGATCTACACCGAGAGCTTCAGTAATGTCCTTCGGTCTATTGCCAGTTCTAAGTAGGTGAAATGCAACTCTTTGCTTGTCGCTCTCTAAGACAGCTTCAGCTTCAGCAGGAACTGATTTCCAATCGAAATTAACTCGGTAAGGCATAAGCACTCCATTTAATTAATTTTCCTTCAACTGCTCTGCGCCTTTAACTTAAAAATAGTAGTCTTTCTGCTTCTCGTCTTCTAGTCAGACCTTTCAGAACTTTCCCTTGAGCTTTGTTCCATTTAAGAAATTCGTCTGCTGTTCCTGCTGTATCACCTCGGTTATATTTCATGCGCAGAGTACTAGATTGCAGACTTCCAAGACCCAGGTTGAAGCTGAAGGAAACCAGAGCGTCAAACTGTGCTTGGCTATTAGCAGAGCTAGGGCAAAGTCTAAGTACACCTGTCTCAAACCTAATAAGATCGCTCCTAAATATTGCATCTATTCCTCCGCTACTCCAAAGCCTGTTATGTTCTGAGTCAAGTGGGAATGCCATGCGTTCTGGCATTTTGAGCGCAGCCTGGTGAGGGTACAGGACATGACCTACACCCACAGTCCACAGGCCAGCAGGACATCTGTATGGCTGTTGTTTGACCGATTCAAAGGCTTTAATGAGTTCACAAGCAGTATTTGATAAATTCATTATTCAGTTTTTTCCCCAGAATTTTTTGGAATTTTGAATTTCCAAATTTGTAAATGTCCTGGCTTAAACCATTTCTATTTTTTAAATGCTTGGCTACCAAAGTGAAAGGCTACTATAGAACTCCAGATGATCTGAGTTTCTTCATCCCACAATAAAGACATAGCATCTGCAAATGCTACATCTGTCTGAATAGCATAATAGAACCCGAAGGCATCTACAGCACACAGCAGCAAGAACATACCGTAGGTAATCATAGGCCGTACTAACGCTCGTAGATTAATTACCCAGACAGACGCTCCTTTACCAATCTCTATATCATGGTTGAGTAGAGCTAGTTTCTCGCTAACTGCTGCTTGCACAAAGGTAGCTTCATTCTTAATTTCTTCTATTCTGGCTTGAGCTATAAAGCCACGCTCTGCCATCAACATTTCACGTTCAGCCTGTTGAGCCATCATTTTAAGCTCATGGGATTTGTCTTTAGAGTCTTGGAAGAAATCTAATAACTTAGGCAAACCACCAGCAAGGAACGAGATAATCGTGGAGAGCAAAGTAAGCATATGTCACCTATGGAAGTGAGCCTGATACAGGAAGAATTGAGCCTAAAGGTGCTTCGGTCAACATCGTAGTTCCAGCAGGTACTGGTGCGCCTGTCAGACTCTCGTTGATAGCACCAAAGCAATCAGCTAACTGAACTCCGTTTACTATTTCTGTCTTGACGCAATCGAATGAAAACATCTGGCTAAAATTTGCATCTGATCCGCTTACGAATAATCTAGGAACAACAGTAGTCACATCCCAGGTTGGTGCAGTAGGTACTTCTGAGAATGGTGCAAACAGTGACCATACATGACCTTCTGCTGCATCACAACTGCCTTGCATATTCCCACCTTTGACATCAGCTACAGAGCTTCCATTCATAACAGGACATACAGCCATTGCTTCGTTGAACTGAGCTGTTCCTGTAGGAGTATTAACAGTTATTAAGTTACCAGTTGGTACAGCACTTGATGCACCGCAGAAGGCAAACTCACCAACACAGATTTGATAGCGAGCAGCTTGTGAAGCAGAACAAACAAACATAAGTAGTAAGAGTAGGTATCTCATTTATCAGCCTTTAAAGCGAGCATATCAAAGATTTGTCGAAGCATTCCCTTAATTTCATGGATGTCTGACTTGTAGTCTTCTTTTGCAACGTAGACTTTTGGCAAATCACGAACTTCTGTGTCGAGTTTGTCGATGGCTGCCCAAAGTTTATTAAACAAGAAGCCTCCGAAAAACGCTGCTGCTCCGATGGCTAGATTAAAAGCTGGTTGATAGTCCATGTCCGTTCCTTGTTGATTGTTGCTGTCGATGTCTTTTTATCTATTACTAAAATACCGTGACAACTTATATTCCAATCTTCTCCGGTTTTCTCACTTGCGGAATTAACATTCAACACAAAGTGCTTGAACAAATATTCTTTCTCAGCGTTGTCACCTTCAAACACTCGCCAAACGTGTTCCATTGTTCCTCGACCGGCCTGACCTCTACTCTTGTTAAATCTTATTAAATACTTCAAACCACTTCTGCCGCATTAGTATTACAGACTTGCGGTGCGTACTGCACACTCAGATTAAAATGCACAAACTTAATCGGTTTGTCTGAACCATGTCTGCCAAATGAATGTGGTAGCCATGCGTTACTTATTAACATCATCCCAGGCTCTGGCTGAAAGTTAATCGTGTTAGATGCAGGCGTAGCTACGCTCATGTCAGTCTCTGGTAGGTTGATTTGGACTTTGCCGCCTCGTGGATCATGGAACATTACTCTTGAACAATTTTCTGGTGTCTCTAAAAAGTAGAAACCTACCAACTGATTTCCACCACCGTGAACGTGTTGTTCCATTAACGAGTGCTTGTAATGTTCCTGCGTCCATACCGCATCAACCACCACATTAAAGCTATTCATATGATAGCCTTGACCGTTTAAAATACTCCAACCGCTTTGCCATAAACAGTTACAGAAATCAACTAAACGAGAATCACCGGCATAATTGTCTGTGTTGTGCATTGGATATATTTCATCAACATCATGCGTTATTTTTTTTAGTGCTTCCTCTGATACTTCATTTATTATTTCTAGAAATTCTGGCTTCTTTGCTACATATACTGGTGATGGAAAATAATAGTACGCATCAAAATCAGGCTTAACTTCTTCTGTAGTATCCGTCATGTAGTCCTTATGGGGAAATTGGTTGTACAACTGCTAATGGAAAGCCATCTTGTTTAGTAATATCTCGCAACGCCTGACGGTATGTTGCCCATGCTGCTTTATCTGCTGTGCTATCAACAACTTGAGTCCAGTCGGAATTGGTTAATTTTGCGTTTCTAATGTTTCTTTCATATTCTGCGTAAGCCTTTATGTCTATTGGCGGTTTAGTAAAATTTACCCCATCATATGAATCACCAATTGATGCTAACTCTCCTTCTACCCAATTTTCCATGAGTGCAGAATTTGATTCTACTATGCTACTAACTTTGTCGTTTATTATAATTGCATATTTCATAAATTTACCTTTTACCAACTAGAAATTCTAGCAAATCCAGCACCACCAGCACCACCAACACCAGAAGTTCCAGAACAACCTGCTCCACCACCGCCACCTCCTCCCCCGCCTCCAAATGAACCTTTACCGCCAGCAAAACCTGCTGAACAGTCAACTCCCCCGCCACCACCACCAAATCCTAATGTTATCTGTTTCTGTGTTGTAGATAATACGCATCCAGCCTTGCCAATTGCTCCTTGACCACCTGCTGCTCCCTTTTGACAACATATAGAAGCAACATAAATTCTTCCTCCTCCAGAACCACCATAACTAAAAGTGCCACAATGCTTAGTTCCTCCTGCCCCTCCACCTGCGCCACCTAAAACTGCCGGAAGTCCATCAGCACCTCCTAAACCACAAACTCTTCTGGGTATGCCTCCTGATGCACCGCCAAATTCTCCTGCATATCTTGCAGTACAAGCAATACCCGCAGTACCAGTAACTGCTCCGCCCCCAAATGCACCAGCAGCAACTAAAGTAGTACTACTTAAATTCTGCTTGGCTGGCGCACCCGGACTTTGAGAAACACCACCATAAGATGGAAAAGCACCACCACCGCCACCCCCGTAATAAGTTCTACAAAAGGTTGCACCGCCAACACCAAAATAACCTCCAAATGCACTGAGGTATAATCCAAATGAAATACTATTTGCAGTTATTAACTCACCAAATCCAGACGCACCTCCAGCAGTGCCATTATTTCCGCATGAAGCACCACCAGTAACAGTTGCCCCTCCCGCTCCACCTGCCGCAATAGTGACAAGCACTGTGCTAATTAAACAAGCAGCATTAAATATTCTGTAATTATATGCTCCACCACCGCCACCACCTCCTCCCATTACGTTAGTTCCAAGACTACTAGATTTACCACTTCCCCCACCACCACCGCCACCCCACAGTTCTACCATTACAAGAGTAACGCCAGCCGGTTTTTTCCAATATGAACTTGTTTTAAATTCTTGGACGTTTGCGGCAGGAATAGTTTTGTATCCAAATGCGGTAGCCATATTAGTACGCTCCACCAAAAGCAGTTACCATCAATGCAGTACCAGCAGCAGTCGTTGTAACAGCAACACTTGCATACAAAGCAAATGCAGCAGGTAGATTAAGAGCAATTGGAAAAGTATAGGTCGAAGTAAACGCTGCTACTGTTGTGCTAGGAGTTACAGCCGTGACTAATATCTCTTGTATTAGAAAAGCAGTTGTACCATCCCACATCCATATACCAACAATTGATGCTGCGTTGGCTGTACTTATGCCAGTTCCACAATTATTAATTTGGATAGAGTCAATCCTCAACCCATTCGTAGACGCTGGGACAAAAGCAATAATATTAGCCCCTGCTAAAGACGCTGTGGCTGTAGGCGCACGAGTTGTACACGCAGTCCGAGCCGCAAGCGTAAGTGATATGGCGTAAGGTGTTTGTGCAAAGATCGGGGTTGCTGTGACTGCCATGATTAAAATCCTCCAAAGTTAAGTGCTGTGTATATGATTGCTCCGGCTGGCACTATTGGTGCTGCTGGTGCTGTACTAGACCACGTTGTTCCATTACTGGTTAAAATATTACCTGACGTACTTGGTGCTACAAAAGAAACCGCAGATGTGCCATTGCCCAAGACAACATTATTAGCGGTTAACGTAGTAGCACCCGTGCCACCATTGGCTACTGGCAATGCAGTGCCTGAGTAGGTAAAGGCTAGAGTGCCAGAGGATGTGATCGGACTGCCGGAGATGCTTAGAAGACTTGGAACTGTAGCTGCTACACTAGTAACTGACCCTGCTGCGGCAGCACTCCAAGTAGGAGTACCAGCACCAGCAGAAGTCAGAACCTGACCAAGTGTTCCGGCAGCAGTATAAGCATGAGCCGTACCAGTACCATAACCTATACCACCATTAGTAGCCGTAGCAGTTGAGTTAGTGCCTCCTTGTGCTATAGAAAGAGGCGTAGTCAGACCTGAAAGACTTGTGATGTTTGAGTTTGCACCAGAGGTAGCTAACCCAGTTATAAGCGTCCCTGAGTCTTTTATTAAATTTCCTGTAGTACCATTAAAAGTAGCTATTCGATCAGTTACAGCTACACCAGGGCCACGAACAGAACCTATCCAATAAGTATTAGAGGTATCGCTAACTGGATTATGGTTTAGGTTTGATCCAGCTAAAGAATAGTAAATATTACCATTAGAGCCAGTAGCTATTTGATATTGAGAATAGGTTGTTGTAGCACTCCAAGCTGAGAATATATTTAATACTGCCCAGTATGTTGGACTTGGAGTTACAGGATTATTGTTAATATTATTGCTTTGTAAGCTAGAGTAATAACTACCATCAGAACCGGTGACAATATCACCAGATGAATAAATCTCAGTAGCAGACCAAGCAGCAAAGGCTGTAGTGGCTGTATCTCCAACAGGGTCTCTTGATTCTATCTGAACACCATTAGAATCAGCTAAAATAGCTTTAGCAGAACCATTGAAGAATATGTTTGGTTGTCTACCACCAGCAGACAAGATAACAGGATTAGTATTAGCAACAGTATACCCAGCAGTCGTAAACGTATCTTTGGCAGTAGTTGTACCACTGTTATAGAAATATATCTTTCCACCAGATAATGGATTGCCATTACTGTCGAAATACTGTGTGCCTAACGAGCCAAAACGAGCCATTTCTTACTCCTGAAATTATCGACCGCCAATACCAGTCATAGCTTGCCTGTACGCTTCTTGTGGTCTTAATGCTTGAGCTATACCAGTACCTTGCAGAGCATTAAAGGGCATATCCTGTGGACTGGTTTGAGCAACAGGCCCTGGTAATGGTGGTCTAGCAGGTGCTAAAAGAGGTGCTACAACTGCTGGTTGACCACTAGGTGTCTGTGATTGTACAGCATTAGGGTTCTGTTGATCTTGCATATCCATTGTGCTAATGAGTTCTTCTATGGTTTTTTTAGATAGCTGTAAAGCAATAATATCTCTAGCAACCTTAGATGTAAGTATTGTGTCATCTATTTCTTTTAGCATAAAAGACAAGTATTTTTTCCCTGTTACGGAGCTAAGAGCTTTACCAGCAAGTGTAACTACTAATGCCCCTCCTAACCCAACGCTTATAGCAGGTGCAAAATAATAAGTAGCACCAAGCATTCCAGAACCAGTTGCAATTCCTAGTACGGTACTAAGTTTGTCACGAAAACCTGATAATTTTGATATTTTTTGCCATGCTCTTCCAATATTAGTATTTGCTTCGCCTGGTACTTTTTTAGCCAATGTATCTAAAATACCAAAAAGTTTAGATTGCATATTTAATGATTCAGCCACATTAACATGAGGATTTTTGCCAATAATCAAATCAGTTATGCTATCTCTAACAGCTTTAGCCGCTGCTGTTTGTTTTGACGCATTTCCCTTTGCAAATGCGTCTGGATTTTGTTCTAAAACCCAATCATCAAATTCTTTTCTGGCTTGTAATAACGCATTGCTATCAGACATTGTGCCAAGAGCCATATTTTTGTCTATCAATGATCTCATTTCTTCGGTTGCATTTTTTACAAACTTTTTATTTTTACCTCCAAAATAACGTAACGCTGATGCTTCGTTAACAGCTCTGTTAGTAGCCGCTGCAATTTCTTGGCTAGTTATAGTGGGTGCAGGAATAAGAGCATTGATAGGCTTCTCTAATTCATCTACTAATCTTTTTGCTTCTGTATTTTTAATAATATCAACAACATTTTGATTGCCAAGCATTGTATTTCCATCATTTATTTTTTGAAGTTTATAGGCAATATCTATTTGTGCTTGCTGTTCAGCTGTCGATATTATTCTGCGACCTTGTAATGGCCCTCCAGTTTCCTTTTGCTTTTGTCCCTTTTTAACTGCGGCTGTTTGTTTTGGAGTTGTTAAATCTTCTAAAAATGCAATCCTATTTCGAGCAGCTTGTTTTGCTGCCTCTGAATCCAAATTACGGGTTATATTATTAAATGTACTAAGACCAGTAGTAAGTCTAGCGGGTCTTGAGAACGGAGCTATATTTATTACAGCACCAATAAGTTTTGCATCATTAGGATTAGTTTTAGCCCACTCTCTATAGGTATCAATTCCTGAATTCAATGCTGCTATACCTTGTTTCCCGACTTCTGTATCTATGGCTTTTAGCGCAAGATCAGTAGCACCTTCTTTTATAAAATTGGGTGTTACAGCACTTAATGCTGGCGATATTGCTGTGTTCCAAAGACTTACTATCCCTTCTAGAACTGGAGAAAAAGCCACATTTACAACTTCAGATGCTGCTCTGATTGTTCCAGCGGCTGCTCTATATCCTGCCCCATTAACTACTTGGTCATTGCCCATAGGGTCTTTAACAACTCTAGAGGTATCAGTAGATATATAATTTTTTATCTCGTCAAATTTATCGATACTGTTAGTTAAGCTCCTTTCTACACGAGTCAGGTAGCCTGGAGCTTTAGGAGCAGTATTTGTAGATGTAGTTGCAGACGCAGGTCTTTTTGCCAACCAAGCATCAGGATCAAAAACACCAGTATCCTGAGTAGGTTTTCCTTTTTGTAACCATTTATCTGGATCAAAAGCCATTATATTATCTCATCCGTAAATCAGGATTATCTTCTAATACTGTGATAGACCGAGGATCAGCTAATATCCCAGGAGATCGCTCGTCTTTGGGATTATCTAAAGCAAATTTAATAGCGTCTTTAGTTTCGTTTAGTTCTTCTCTTTTTAGTTTTCTCCAGCCAGCAAGATTATTTCCAGGTTGTGCCAAATAATCGCCAGTTTCTTCCAAATAAGCTGCAAGTTTTGCAGTGACTATCATTTTATCTTGAAGGTATGGTGCTAGACCTCCTTCAGACAGTTTGGCTGGAAGTGCTGTTTCTAGTGCTAATAAAAGCTCGGCTCTTGATAACGCCCCAAATGTTGTTTCTTGTATAATATTAAGTCCGAGCTTACGTTGTGCATCGTCTAATTTTACACCAGCATCACTTAAAGAAGGCCAAAGTGAATCAATAGGCCCAGTATTAGCTCCTTCGTTTACCGCTTCTAATGCTTGATTTAATAAATATATGTTATTCCTAAGTAAATCAGATTGTTCAAATGCTGCGTTTGAGAACTTAATTGCGTCAGTAGCTTTAGCTGCGTTAGATTTTTCTGTTGCTAAACGTGTTTCCTCAAGCAGTTGGGTTCTTTTATTCCACTCTTCCGTTTCCTCAGCTCCCTCAACTAATGAACCATCTGGATTGTATAATCTTGTAGGCCCAGACGTAGGAATTATTCGTATTGATCCATCGAGAAATGATGTTGTATCAGCTTGCGCGTTAATAGCAGCGTCAGATCCAGTTGATTTAAATGTTTCAAGACGAGCATTAACTAAATCTAATTGTTTTTTTGCCCCTGCATCATTAGGATTAGTTAAAAGATATCTTTCCAAACCCAGTGCTGTTTGTCTTGTTTTTTCAAACTCACTTTGAGTTGGTGCTGCTTCAGTTTTTTTATCACCCCGTGCAATTATTTTTCCTGCCGAATCAATAGCCACTTGACCCTCGCTCAAAATCATTGGGTCTTCCTTCTCAGGAGCTTTCAACACGCCAGTAGCTTGACCCACTTTTACAGCAGAATCTAATTCTCCTTTTAAAAGTCTTCTAGCATCTGGATCGCCATTTCTTGCTGCTATAGCTAACTTCAATACCCTCTGTGTTTCAGCAGGATTTGCATTCAATCCTTGAAGCATTGTCAGACGAGTAATACCTAGCTTAACAATCCCGTCATAGTCTTCGCCAGACAGTAACTGTTGAGCAGCATAAGCATCTTTAAATTGGCTTTCCTGTATTTTTATTTGCATTTCATCGTCTTGCTTTTTCTTCTCAAGATCAAGCTGGGCTTTCTGATTTTGAGTTTGCTGAAATTCAGGCAGCTTTCCAGCTAGACCTGCTGCAAGACCTTGTGAAGCTACAAATGGATCAAATTGAATTGGCATATTTAGCTTCCTATTCCTAAACCTGGCATTTTAAATGCTGCTGGTGCTTGATAAGGCGTATTATAGTTTGGGCCATATCCACCGCCAGCACCACTTCTTGCTGGAGTTGTATAGTTATAAGTATTGCCTGAGTTACTAAAGCCAGCACCTATACCCGCTACACCTTGAGCAAGATTAGTTACAGCACCTGGGACTAAAGGAACATTTGAGTAGCTTGAACCAGCACCAGTAGATAAATTAGCGAGCATTGATTGAAGCTGGCTTATAGCTTCGGAATCACCGGCTGCCGCTGCTTGATATAGGTTGTTAACATTATTGACTGTATTGCTCATAATGTCTGACATACCAGCACCTTGAGCATTAGTTAGAGCAGACAGTGATGAAGTAGTATTAGCAATGGCACTGGCTATATCACTACCTGCTTGATAGGCTTGATTACCCATTATTTGACCAAGCTGTCCTCTCTGACCACCTATAGTCTGACCAGTTTGGAATCTACCTTGTGCAATGGCTGAACCTACATTCATTGGTATTTGTGCAGCAGTCATACCAAGAGTTTGCTCTGATCCTGCTTGCATTCCTCTCATACCAGCAGCTTGACTAGCAGCATTGTATCCTTGAGCAGATACATCACCGAGCCTTCCAAATTGATTCTGGAAGTCCTGCATATAAGTACCAACAGCCCTACGAGAGAGTTCATCTCGTACATTGCCACCACCAAGCCCACCTAGAGCAGAAGCATTCCTTAAAATGGCTCTTTCAGCTTCCTGTTGAGCAAAGGCTACACCAGGGGATTGCTGATAGGCTGCATAGGCTGATTGTTGAGCTTCAGGCCCTAATGCACCACTGAGTGCTGCTTGTTGGTTATAAGCACCTATTCCAGCCTCAGTGTATGGTTCGTAATAGCCAATGCCTTTATCGTACAGACCAGAGGTTCTTTGCTGTGTTAATGCCAGATTCTGTAATGATGCTCTTTGTCCTTCTGTTAATGCTCTTTCACCACCAGCAAGTCCTTGCAACTGAGCCATCTCTGATTGTTGCTGACCACTGGTCATAGCTGCTTGTGCAGCAGTTAATCCATAAGGAACATCTTGTTGTGCATAGTTATAGTCTTGTTGTGCATTAAAATTAGGAGCAAATCCAGTGTTATTAACCGCATTGTAATTTATTGATGCGTTTGGATTAGCAGTAGGAGAGTTTGGCATAACAGCAGGCGTTAAAGGAGAGCCTGGACTTACAGGAGCAGTTGTAACAGGAGCTACAGGAGTAGTTGGACGCACTGGAGTAGGCGTTACAGGAGCTACAGGAGCAACTGGATTAGCAGCAATACCAGCAGCAGCATATCGTGATGCTACTACAGCAGGATCATAGCCCATTGCTCCAACCAGTTCAGCCTGAGTAATACCGTTAGCATT
>Ga0181346_1000056_pt1 | contig 39774 bp, 56 predicted proteins | sample Su13VDMM15DN_FD_130100 | JGI IMG/M metagenome (GOLD analysis project Ga0181346, IMG submission 130100) | Freshwater viral communities from Lake Michigan, USA - Su13.VD.MM15.D.N | ecosystem: Environmental > Aquatic > Freshwater > Lake | place: USA: Michigan | collected 2013-07-15 | reverse complement strand
TTCCACCAATAATAGCACTAAGTGTTATTCTAGTGAATGTTAATTTTACTTTAAATTTCTTATTTTGTTTTTGTAAATCTTTAACCCATAATCCTTGGGCGTCAAATTTTAATTGTTCATTTTGGATACGTTCTTCATACATAATGCCTTTTTGAACGTGTCCTGAAATAATACTATCTTTTAATGTTACTTTCTTTTCTAGTAATGTAACATTCTCATTTGTTAGTTTTAATTCAGCTTTGGCACTATCACCACTAATTAGATCTAAGGTAATCTGCTTAGCTACTGGGTATGGTAATTTAATTGTGTCAACAACCGTGTAGTTAACGTTTCTAGCACTATCGTAGGTTACTGTTTGAGATTTTACAAGAACAGGTATTGATAGTAGTACAATCAATAATAACTTTATCATATATTTTATTTTAGTAATGTATAATATTCTTTGAAGTGTTTAAGTCTATCAGGTAAACCAGTAGTTCCACCATTAACACGTTTTGTAACTGATGTTACTACAGCATCTGTAGCCCCACCATCAGCTATTTTATGTAATCCATTTTTATGAAAGAACCAAGCAGCAGATAATAATGGATATTTAGTTGCTACTAGATCTGGTGATTCAAGTAAATTTTCAGGTACAACCGCATCAAATGCTTTGTAGTTATCTTTACCAGTTAACTGAATGTAGCCACGTCCACGGAATTTATATCCTTCACCAGTTGCTTCAGCTCCGTTACCCATTCTACCACCGTATACTAGGTTAGCAATCTTTTCTGGCTTGCGTTCGTACAATGCTGCTTTTTCAGGTGTTGGGAAATATTTTTTAAATATTCCTAACAATCCTTTAGCACCATAGTTTAAATTTTCGTTTACTGCTTTGAAACCACCTGACTCATGTCCTGCTTGAGCTAGAAAATGAGCTAAGCGGAGTGGGGTATTCAATTCAAATTTTGTCATTGTATCCGGTAACATTGCTATGACGCTATCCGGGATGTGTCCTTTTAGTTTGTTAATGTCCATTTTATTTTATTTTTATTATTTAAACCAATTTTTAGGATTTGCTTTATTAACTATTTTTTTAGCTTCTTCTGCTGCTCTATTAGCTGCGTCTTGTGCTGCTCTAGCTGCTACTTCTGCCTCGTGTTTAACAACTGCTGCTTGTCTTTCAACCTCAGCTTTAGCAACTGCTGCTTGATGTTCAGCTATTCTTTTAGCTTCTGCAGCTGCTACTTCTGCCTCGTGTTTAGCAACTGCTGCTGCTACCTCTACTACTTTTGCTGCTTCGGCGGCTGCTTTTTCTGTTGCTTTAATTTCATCATTTATATCTACTGATATTGAGGTATTTATTTCAATTCCTGCTAATAATGCTACTTCTCCTTCTACTCCTACAGTTACTACTCCATGTTCCATTGTAGCACCACCACCAACTTCAGCTCCAACTTGTACTCCTATACTAACACCAGCATTTGCTTCTGCTGATACATCTCCATATTCGGCAGTTGTACCTACATTTACACCTACTGATGCTCCAGCCATTGCTCCAGCATTACCTTCTATTCCGTGTTCACCTACTGAGGCATTTGCCCCTGCGTATGCGCTTGCTTCTGCTGTTGCTTCAGCATGAACACCGTATGTTCCATGATCTGTTTCTACAGTTGAACTAGTACCTACCTCAGCACTTACTCCTGCTTCCACACTAACATTAGCACTAGCATCTCTACCATCCCATCCTGCTTCTGCTGTTGCTTCAGCATGTGCTTCTGCTATAGCATGTGCTTCATTTGTTAATGTAGCTCCATCAAATTCAGTTGTACTAGATACTGATGCATCTACTTCTGCTGATACACCTGCTGTCGCTGATACTGATGTGTCTGTTACTGCTACTCCAGCATGTGCTTCTGCACTTGCTCCAGTTTCTGCTGTTAGTGTAGTATTACCTACTTGTGTTGATGTTGACTCTTTAACTTCTTCGTTTGCCATTTTTAGATTTTTTAATTGGTATTTTCTTTTTATTAGTGGATTTTGTTTTAATTGGAGGGGTAGAATTAAATTTAATAAACACTACTAAACCTAATACAATAAAAATTAAAGCGTAGATGTAAATGTTGAGCTCTAATATTGCTCTTTGTAATTTAGAGTTTGACTTATTATAAACTGTAATTCTTAAACTTTCAATACTATTAATTATTCCTGTTTTATATGACAAGTATTTATCACCAAAAAACGCTTTACTATCCATTGCTTTAAATGCTGGTCCTTCTATTTCAGCTGCAAGTAAATTACTTAATCTAAGACCTTCGTTATAATAAACTAAAGCATCTTCATCAATATCAAACTTTATTTCTTTTCTTCTTTCTAAATGATCGTTAAATTGATTGATAAATTTTTCATTACCTGTAGCTGTGTAAGCCGCCCCTAGGTAAGTTAAACTGTCAGTTGATGATCTTAGATAATACGCGGTACGTTTACCATTATCTAATTCAATGTGGGATTTTTCAATATCCTTGATAGCTGAGATTGATAACAATACTATAATGGCAACTGGTATTATAACAATCCAAAGCTTATTTTTTAATTTTTCTAACATTTGGTTTGGTTTTTTTAGTAACTGTTTTCTTTTTTGTTGTTTTATTTTTAGGTTCGTCAACTGCTATTATTTTATTTAGAAACTTTTCACTTACTACCTCTACTAATTTCAATCCTAAAAATCCTATAACGAAAGCTAATCCATTTTGTAGTTTAGTTTCTTCAAGTTTTAGCATTTCAATCAATACCGGTGTAAGATAATTAGCTGAGGCCATACCTCCCACAATAGATATTATTATTGATTTAATATTTCCTTTGGCTTGTTTAGATGCCATTAATATAGCTCCAAATAACCCACTTATTAAAAAACTAAGAGTTATTCCTATATCTTTCATTTTTTACCACTTTTTAATTGTGTAGTTGGTTGATACGCCAACTCTAAAATCTGGTTGTGTTCCCTTAACCCAGTAATTACATCCTACCCAAGTACCAAATGACCATCTTTTAACGCTATAACCAACATTAACTGATGTCCATAAATTAGATCCTGAATAAGGAGTTACTACCTCGATATATCCTAAACTGGTGCTTAATGACCAAGGTTGTGGCTTAGATTTTTGAGCAGATGTAGTTAGTGATATAGCTATACATACTAATACTATAATTAATTTTTTCATTATTCTTCTACTTTAGGTTCTTCTTGATGTTTTCTTTTTGAAAACTTATCTAAACTATCAGCACCCATACCAATGGCTGTAATAATCATAACTGCATCTACTAATGAATCAGCTGGTTTGAAGTGTTCTTCTGTGAATGAATTAGCAACTAATGTGCCACAAAGAAATAAAGTACCAATAAAGGCTACTACTGGTTTGATTGATGTTGATCCGCGTTCATCTTTGAACAAATCTAAGATCCATTTTTTAAAATTCATAATTGTTGTTTTTAGATTTTATAATCCACAACCATTATGTAACCGTTAATAACCGTATCTGCTTCTAAAAAAAGAATCTACTTGTGTTGGAGTATATGAACTAGCCGCTTGGCTTTGTTCGTGGTAGTACTCACGAATAATAGTAGTCTTTTCTTTTATATGATCTATTTGATTGTCAACCTCTCTAACCACAGCTTCATATACCTGTATAGTACTATCAATTTGTTTTTGATGTTCTGTTAATTTTATGTTAGCATTAGTCAGCGAATCGATAGTTGCTTGCAAATCTGCAGGCATGTACTCTTTTCTTGTAAGTAAATAGATAGCTCCATACAATAATACTAAGCTCAATAGTATATATAATACAGGCTTAGTATAGCTCTTAACTACTTTAGCAGCTTTTTTTTTAATCTGTTTTACTTGCATATGTTCTGAGTGGTTTATTTAAGTTAAAACTGTATGTACCACTATCTCGTTTAACATCATCCTCTTCAACATACCCAGATCCAGCTGCATCCCACTGCTGTAAGAAAGTGGCGTGAGTACCTACCGCAGTATTATTAATTACGTTTCCTGTTTTAGGATCGTATTCCGATTCTTCTACTGGGGTTTCTGCACTAGGTTTAAATCCTATATACCAATCAGCATCACTTGATCTTGTTGAAGTAGATTTGAGTTGGTTTACTAAGGTATTTACAATACGCTCTTTTATTTGCTGATTCATCCCTAATAAATAGTTTAAAAAGCGATTTGTAAGCGTAAGAATCGTTTCTTCTTCTTGTTTTGGTAGTCTATACTCCACTTACTGCTTATACGTCTCTTTCATTGATTTAAAGTACGCTACTTGCTTCATAGAGTTGATAAGTGTAGGAGCTATATAAAGATCCCATATATACATTAATCTTTTTATTATTTTATTAATCATTAATGTCAGCTTTTGAAGTATCTATTTTATACCGTTGTGAATTAACTGTATATTCCACTATATTATTATACCTACCCTGGCTATCAGCTTTATTTGATACCTTTCTAATATAATCACCTGAGTTGGTTTTGTCAGACATACTTGGTCCCATTTCATTTTTGGATGTTGGGAAGCGTGCTTTATATTTGGCATATGATAGTATCTCTTCAATTTTACCTATTACAAATATATCACCTATTTCGTAGTGAAAACTAGTGGTACCATCGTACCAGGTATTTCCTACTCTCAAATAAACTCTTGAGGAATTTAAGAATAATATTTCGTGACTCTGTGTCATAACTAATTTTTAATTATTATAATTATTTTACAAGTCCTAATTGCTTTGCGCGAGCATAGCTTACGTAGTTGCTAGTCTTCTCGTAGTAGTAACGCTTCTTGGTTTTGGGAGTGTCGTCTGTTTGGTTAGGTACTTTTTTTAAGTCCACTTTCTTTTTAATACGTGGTACTACTGTTATTGGATAGTTGCTTATTGTTTCAACTACTTTTGTTGATCCTTTGGTAGTAAGGATTACCTGCGTCTGGTCCTCTTGGGACACATAATTTGCATTTGCCATAACTTTTATTTGTTTTTGTTTTAAGATATAATATACTAAAGATAGATACTTTTTATCAATCTAGCAACTATTTTTTTATTATTCTTCGGTTGGCATAGTCAACCCACTACTCATATCACCACCTTCAACTCTAGGACCTTTAGCTTTTGCTAACAACTCTTGAATAGCTTTTTTAGTAGTTTTTATAGATTCTACGTATGCTTTTAATGTAGTTCTCTCATCAAGTGTTAACTTATTGAGTTCTAATCCTTCTACTGTTTGGATTGTTGGGCCTGTTGGTTGACCAATATGGATACCTTCGTGCTTTGCTCCATCCTTAGGTGCTTTATCAGCTCCGTTAGGAACACCATCACCATCTAGATCATATGATTTTGGTTTATATTTTCCTAACTTTTTCATACCATCAGCTTCTTCCATGCTCTTAGCATCTGGATACGTTTGGTTTATGTACGATTGGTTTATGGTAGCACCTATATCGGTAAGCTTACCTTCAAATGTATTTAGTGGTACTAAATCTATGTAGTTTTCTTTTAGAATACCCTTAGATGTTCCTTTTGCGAATCTATTTAATAGCTCATTGTATTTGGCTGGATCAATGTATGACATAGTAAAAATGCGTTTCTAATAAATAGTATGTATTACCCGTTTCCTCTTGTATCCATTAATCTTTGCATGTAGTTTGCTGTTTCTGGATCTCTTACAATACTAATCTCATAATCAACCTTACCAGCACCTGCTACAAATCCTACATACTTACTAGCTCCTGAATGGTTTACACAGGTATCTCTGTATCCTAGTTTAACTCTTTTAGGATTAATTGGTTCTTGACATACTTTACAATACTTCATACTATATATTTAGTTATGATGTAAATATACAAATGAATTTACGATTCAGCAACTTTATTTGTTGTTTTTTTCTTTCTTTCTTTTGGGGGAAGAACCAACTCCTCAGTTAGGATAGGTCCGTTTTTAGTAATGGAGTAGTCATAATACCATCTAGATACTACCTTTTTACCTGTGTCGTCTTTGTATTCACGTACAAATTTTGTAAAACCTGCTTCTTTCATAACTTTTATATTATGGGATGCTTTTTAACAAGCTCGTCTATTTTCTGCTTCTCTTGTTTTGTAAACTCCTGCTTACCTAGCATATTGGATAAACATTTTATATCATTTTGTATATCCGTCAACCTATTACTAGGTCCTTTTACTATCCAGAACCTTAGATTCTCAGTAAGTCTTTCCTTTAACTTCTGAATCTTATATGGATAGTTCTGCTTATTACCTATTTCCTTTAATCTATCAAATTCACTTTTACCACTAAGTAGTTTATCTGCTAAGCTACCTAGTGCTTGTGAGTCATATCTCATTTTTCAATGGGATTTAGCAATGCTGATACAATTATGTTTCTAAGTTCTGTGATTGCTTTAGTATTCTCTTCGATGATCCTACTCATACGATCTCTTTCTTCTACTAGCAACTCCCTTACTTCTAACTGTAATGCATCTACCTTTCTCTCAAGGTTGTCATTGCGATCTACTAGTTTTTTATAAGACGTCCAGGCAAAATAACCTAAGACGAAGGCGACGATACCGAGTACACCATACTGTAGGAATACTGTTTGAAAAGGGTAGGGGTTGAGTTCTAGTAGTTTCATTAGTTTAAACGACTAATTTTATTAGTTAGTAATATCTCCCAGTTAAGGGCACATTTTAAAATAACTGCCATTTTAGGCTTAATGTGTCCTTTATTGATTAAATCAATGACTAAGTCAACCCACGCATTTCTACTAATAATATGTAGTAGTGGATGCTTTTTATTAGGCACATAAGCATCAGCCACATTACTTATAATATCATATGCTGTGTCGCTGATCATGCCTAATAATAAATAGGGATATATAAAACAAAAACCTTTGTTTATATCATAATATCTACTTAATCCATTCAAGTACTCCAAGCGACATTGCCTCTGCTGGTGTCATAGTTGGGTTTAGCTTCATTGCTTGCAAAGCCCAGTATATTACTTCAACTTCTAATCCACTCTCTAGTGCTTGGTCTAAGACATCGCCTATGACTACTAAGTCCTCGTTGTTCATTGGTTTTATATCCATGTTATAATCTTGTTATAAATTCATCTCCTGGTTGATATTTATCGTCATCCATTAGTCCAATATTTCTAAAATGCTCTAAAAAAGTATCATCTACCCCATAGTCTATTTCAGCTAATTTTACTGTGGGAGCTGAGGCATCTTCTATTCTACGTAACTGCTTTTCTGTAAATAATCCTCCAACATATAGGAAATGGCAGTTATAGCATATCATTTCCAGATTATCAAGATTCCAATGAAACTTATTACCATCTTTAAAATTCAAGACTAAAGGCTGTTTAAAGTCAATTACACGCTTTTCATTGTGGCTACACCTATAACACTCTAATATTAATTTACCTTCGTATAATAGCCTTGCTTTTAGTTTTTGAGCATTGAATGGTTTATATTCATCTTTTGCTAATATCTTCTCAAGTCTTTCCATTGGAAACTCTTGCTTCCAGTTTAACTTAGCAATTCCTTTACCAGCTCTGTTATCGTGAAGCTCATATAATGTCTTGCTAGTTTCCTGATCCACATACATCCTAGCGTACTTCCTATAAGTATCAATAGTTATGTTAAGATATCTAGCTGCTTGTGTATTAGATTTAGTATGCTTCATAGCATCTCTCACTGCAGCCTCTGATAAATTTCTCGGAGCTCTACCCTTACTCATTGTATTTAGGATTTAGTCGTATGAGTAACTCCCATAGTTCCTGTACGGTGGTTATATGAACTTCGTTTTCGTATTCATCAAGTAGGTAGTTCAATGTTCCGTCTGGATTTTGTCTCTCCCACAAGAACCATCCAATAATCTCTGCTCCCTCTTTACCAAAATGTAGTATAATTAAAGCATCTATTGTATCTAAAAACGACTCGTCGTAGTTTGCAAAGTCTAACTGTAGATCTGCATACATTAAATTTTGACGATTAATTATTTGTTCTATTGAGTTTATAATAGCAATGAAGAGCTCCTTCTTCTTATCCGCTTGCTTCTTCTTTTTCTTTCTAATCAAGCTTTTAACACTAAGTATGCTATTGATCGCTGATTGTATCTCTGTCAGTGTTCTTTCCATCGTCTTGTGTTTTTACTTGTTTTTTTGATAGGGATTTGGTACCAGCCTTAATGTCATCAATTAATTTCTTAATATCTTTACAATCTTCGTAGCGTTGGTCTTCTATGTAATATCTAATACACACCTCTAATGCACTAACCCAGTAAGGTTTTGGAATGTCTATGTAGTATTCTGAGTGATTTATTTGAAAGAGTGTTGCAAATGTCTTTCTATTATCAAAAGCATCTCTAATTGCTTGAGGCGCTTCCTTCTTGACAAGTTCAACTAATTGTGGTGTTTGTATTAAATCAGCAGCACTTATACCATCCCATGGTTCAAATACTGCTTTTGGTATATGTCTTTTTGCCATAACTATTTGTCATTTATTTCTTTTTCACTATATCAGTTAGTCCAGCCCTCCACATCATAACCTCTTTTAAGTCCTGATCTTCTTCACTTGGAGGCATTTCCTCTGCTGGCAGTGGTTCCAGTATTGGTTCTTCTTCTGAATCTTGTTGAGCATCTTGGTCAGTAGGTTGTTCCTTACTTATTTCAAACACATGCTTCATTAGATAATTAGCCAATGATGGGAGTGGTAGTAAGAACCCTATTACATTACTATATGGATTTTCTAGATCAGCAATAATCTGCAGCCCAGCATTTCCAAACTTCTTTTGTAGTTCAGTGCCTATTTCATTACTAAGATCCTGTAATTTTCTAGGATCCTCTGGTGCTGATTTACCTATGATGAACTGTAATTTAACTCCTTTTTTGGTTTTGTTAATATTAACATCCAAACGTAGCTCTAAATGGTGGCCAGCTATCTCAATTGGATATTTTGGTATTAACGGTGCTAATGCTTCTAGTAAATTTGTCATGCTTATAAATATCTAAAGTAGTTGATTTAAAAAGTAAGGATCATTTGTTTTGATTAGTTTATCTTCGTATGTGTTAACAGCTCTAACCTCTATTTGATATATATCATACTCAAATTTACCAACTTCTACATTATTATGGGTTAGCGAATCTGCTATTGTGGATATAAGATTTAAACTATTATCTACTATTTTAGATGCATCAAATGTTATAATAACATCATTCTCTAATTGAGTGTCAATTGGTTTTATCTTCTTTGATAAATTAAACTTAGTAGTTGGTTGTATTAGCTTTAAAAATAAACTCGGATCAACATCACATGCTATATTAGTGCACCATGGTTCAATAGCAATTAATAATTCCTGAGTGCAGTTTTTAACTATAAATCCTACATTATATTTTTTATTATACTGTGATGATCTAAATCCCCACTTTCTTATAAAATTAATATTTGAGATATGTTCTATTGCTTGATAGTCTTTTATAGCTCTAGATGTCTTGCTAACAAAGTGATAAACGCATGCTGAGCTTACCTTTTTTTCGTATCCTAGTAAGTTATATCGTAGATGTAAGTCGTCATCTTCGCAGAACATTTTAAAAGTTGTACCATCAATTCCTATATAGTCCTCTTTGTAGCAACCTATGAAAATTTGAGCTCCTCCGTCAATTAAGTAATCTTCATTAGGTAAACTATTAAACTTGTTTTTATCAAAGGTTGTTAAATCATAACCACAATCTAGTATCATCTTACCTGGAAAAGTGTCTGGGTATATTGGTGGTTCTATTCGAGTGTAGGTGGTAAGTCTTTTTCGAGCAATATGTTTATCCATAGTTTCTACAAAGCCTGGTTTGAGAACCATGTCGTTGTGTAGTAGGATAATCTTTTCTCCAGTAGCCTTTGCAACAGCCCCATTCCAGTTATCTCCTAAACTACTACATTCTCCGTTATGCACAATAACTTCAACGTCGTTTTCGTTTGGATATAGCTCTCTTATATTATTTACAAGATTTGTAGTGTAGTCACTACAATCACTTGTGACTGGTATTACTAATGATATCATTTTTTATTATATAATAGTTTAAGATCAGTATCGACCATTTTCATTACCATTTCTGAAAATGGGGTCTTTGGTTTCCATCCTAGTAATTGATTTGCTTTGCTACAATCTCCTCTTAATACATCTACCTCTGCTGGTCTCATATACTTAGCATCTATTTTAACATGGTTACTCCAGTCTGTGATACCTATATGCTGAAAGGCTGTATCTAAAAATTCACGTATAGATCTAGTCACTCCTGTAGCAATTACAAAATCATCAGGAACTGCTTGTTGTAGCATTAGCCACATAGCTTCTACATAATCAGGAGCATATCCCCAATCCCTCAGTGCATCCAGATTTCCTAATACAATATGATCTGCTAATCCTAAATGTATCTTAGCTACGCCGTTTGTAATTTTTCTAGTAACAAACTCATACCCTCTTCTTTCGGATTCATGGTTAAACAATATACCACTACATGCGTACATGTTATATGACTCTCTATAGTTTTTAGTTATCCAATGACCATATAGTTTAGAAACGCCGTACGGCGATCTAGGATAGAATGGTGTATTTTCGTTTGCTGGATTTTCTACCATCCGTCCAAACATTTCTGAACTAGAGGCTTGATAAAACTTAATGTTGCTGTGTCCGTACTCTCTGATAGCCTCTAACATTCTAAGTACTCCTAGTCCTGTTACATCGCTTGTTTGTTCTGGTGTGTTCCAACTCTCACCTACAAAAGACTGAGCTGCTAGGTTATAAACCTCATCTGGGTTGCTTTCTTTAAATGCTCTTAGTAGTGAGTTCTGATCAGTAAGGTCACCGTTAATTAAGGTTACCTTATCAATAATATGCTCTATGTTTAATCTATTTTCACAAGAGCTTCTTCTTTCAACTCCGTACACCTTATATCCTTTATCCAGTAAAAAGTCTGCTAGGTGGCTACCATCCATTCCATTAATGCCAGTTATTAATGCTGTCTTACTCATCTTATTTATTTTAGTTGTTTTGTTTATACCAATTATACGCTAATCTAATACCAGTCTCTAAGTCAGTACCAGCATTCCATCCGATCTCTTTTAGCTTCTGACAAGAAAATCCTTTTCTAAAATGTCCTTCTGGTTTAGTTGTGTTGTAGTTAATATTTCCTTTAAAGTCTTGAATTGTTGCTACTAAGTTTGCTAAGTCTCTTATTGGTATCTCAACTTCACTACTGCAGTTGTAGGATCCTGTATGAGTACTATTCATTAAACTAATACAAGCACTTGCAACATCATCAACATAAACAAACTCTCTCATTTGATTACCACTTCCCCATATCTCTACGTCTGTGTTATTTTTATTAGCTTCATGAAATTTTCTAATTAACGAAGCCATTACGTGTGAATTTTCAGGATGATAATTATCTTTAGGTCCGTATATGTTGTTTGGAATAACCACTACATAATCTAATCCATGCTGTAAGTGATACGCTTCGCACATTTTTATTCCAGCTATCTTTGCAACTGAGTAATGTTCGTTTGATGGTTCGAGTAATCCTGTTAGCATATCAGCTTCGTGAATAGGATTATTTGCATTTTTTGGATAAACGCATCCACTGCTAACAAATAATAGTTTCTTAATTTGATTATCTTTGCAAGCATTAATTGCGTTGCACTGCATCATTAGATTATCAAATATAAAATCGGCGCGGTATGTCATATTAGCATGTATGCCACCTACCTTAGCTGCTATTAGATAAGCATACTCAGGTTTGTGTTCCTGGAAGTAGTTATTAACCTCTTGTGTATTTCTAAGATCTAATTCTTTTCTACTAGGTGTTAGTAGATTTGTAAATCCTTGCTTTTTTAGTAGTCTTACTACAGCCGATCCAACCATTCCTGTTGATCCTGTTATTAATATTTTTGAATTTTGATTCATGTTTTTATTTTTCGTGTATAAGTTTTTGAATTAATTCAGTGCATTGTTGTGCATATTTTTTATATGCTTCACTACCTCTAGTTGTACTTGTTCCTGTTCGTTTATTAGGATGTGTACAGTTATGTCCTTTTAATCTAGTTGTAATGTGGTATTGTGGTATTTGATATTTTTTCATAAACAGTTCCAAGTACGTATCATGACCTCCTATATGTAATCCATCTGCTATAAAAGAGTCTGGAAAGTTTCTAGACATTGCTGTCATACAGCCGTCTACTTTAGGCTGTGATAATCTAATTAGTTCCGGTTCAAATTCACGGTTAAAATCATTCAATTGTGCTTGACTAATATAATGTCCTGCTCCTAAAGGTTCTGGTGTATTCCTTTGTGGCTCTTCTGGCGGTCCTGTTCTAGGTATTTTTTGAATAAGTGGATGTTCAACCTCATCCCAACTAGTATCCCACATTTTTCGATTAGCTAATGATATTGTATGTGGATGATCAATATCTATACTTTGAAGTAAATAAAAATAATCTTCCGGTATTAGGCAATCGCTTTCGCCCCATACTATGTACTTATAATCGTATTTGGGACCGTAGATGTCTCTAGCCCAATCTCCTATATTATAAAACGGATCACTATCTGTCTTTCTAATTATGGTTGCAGTTTCTAGTACTGGATGGTTTAAAAAGATATCGAATACACTCTCTGTATCTATATCGTCATTTGGTTTTTCAATATAAGTTTGTGAATTTAAACATATAATTAACTCAACAGGTTCTACTGCATTAGCAATAGCTTGCTGTATTGAATCTAATGTTTCACTAATCATTAAATATTCATACCACATTACATGTAGTGTACATAATAACTTATTCATTTTTTAAATTTGTTTGAGTTATTCTATTAGGTGATCCGTCTACAGCAAGCATTGGGTAATACTCACCGTTAGGTCCGTGCTGAGGTAGTCTTCCGTATTTTTTAATAAACCTCTGTAAACTTCTTTGTTCGTGGTCTGCTAAGTGTTTTGGTCTCTGCTTTAGGTTATCGTCTGGGAATCTGCTTGTCCTAGATGCAAAGTGGAATAGTACAGATTTTGTTGTTGTAATGAACTCATACCCTTCGTTAAGCATTCTAATAAAGATATCAGCATCTTCCCAGTACATAGGTGCAAATCTATCATCATTACCACCTACATAATCCCAGTCCTCTTTTTTAATTACACCACTTACACCTTGCGGTATTGCAAATTGTATATCATTATCAACACTAAACATGTTACTCCATTCTAAGAATCTTTCTTTATTAAAGTTATGATGAAACTCACCAAAGTCTTCAATTGCTGCTTTAACAACTCCAGGTCTATGATTAGGATCGTTGAAGATATCAGGCTCTACTCTATAGCAAAATGTCCATAGTTTTTTATTAGGACTTTCCTCACACAATCTGACTAGTTCCAAATCCCAATCGATGCCCATATAAAAATCTGATGATAGGAACCCTATATACTTTGTTCTTACCTTATCTGCACAGAAGTTCATACCTCCACCTATACCCCTTGGTACTTCATTTTTTTCAATGTAAATCTCTAAGTTATACTTTTCCTTATTCTCTTGCAACCACTCATCCGTACCGTCAGTACAATTTTCAGCATGTATTACAAAAGGTGCATCTTTGTAGTAAGAGTTCTTTCTTACAGACTCAACAGCTAATTTTAAATAATTTATAGTATTGAGAGTTGATAATGTAAATGTAATCATATTATTTAGTTAAAGTTTGTTTGTACCACTCGTAGGACAGTTGTATGATCCAATATACGAACTATTCATTAAAGATACACACGCTGGTGTTGCGTCCTCCACATATACAAATTCTCTCATCATCTCACTCTCATACCACATGATGTGTAAAGTTGCTAATGTATTATATTTCATAATTAAAAGATCTAGTTCTCATATCTATAAAGTTAGGATATTTATTTATCTTTTCAAAATATTCAAACATGTTTTTTTCTGCTAAACTATTTACCTCTGAAAGTTCTTCTGGGTTTTGTTTTATTGTTTGGCTGATTAAGTGTACAGACGGTACTTTGTCACATACTCCTATCTTCCAGTTATTCTCTTCACAAAGTACTCCAGATAGTATATCTATGCCCCATCCATATACTAGTTGCAAATCAATAGGATGTAGAGTTTCTACAAACTTACGTTGCATTAAAGGAGCTTGAAAATCAATCCAAGGTACTTGCCTAGTTGTATTAGTATGCCAAGGTCTCATTGGTTTCCAGCAAGTTTGATTTCCTAGATAGGGCTCTAGTATGCAAGGGGATACTATCATAAAGTCTCCTGAGAATAGTTCATCTCTTAGTGTTTTGACATAATCCTCACCGTGACATATGATATCGCTGTTTAATATCATTACCGAATCGTACTGAGGGGAGTCTAGGAACATCTCTAGGATAGTGCTTACACCTCCTCCGTAGAAGTAATTCTGCTTTAATTCATACGAGGCATATTTGCTTTTCTTATCAGCATGTGAACCATTGTCTATAATTGCTAAATCATATACATCCTTTTCGTACGGCTTTAGTGTTTCGTATAGATTATCTGTTAACTCTGGTGTGTTATAGTGTAGTATTGTTACTAATGTTTTCATAATAGATTATTGGTTACTCCAGTCAATAGTTGGGGCTAACCATTGTGTTTCTCCGTGAGTGGAGTATCCTGGTATGGATGTTATTAATATTTCGTTTTGTTCTCTTAGTTCTATGAACATTTCAAAATCATGAGGATGTGGTGTATTTGTCCACTTTCTTAAAGTAGGCTCAACTCTTTTTAGAGTTTCTACTCTTGCTGCAAATGTCATTGTAGTTGAATTTGTTATCTTCCAGTGAGCATTTCCTACTAAATAAACTCTAGTATCCTCTGCTCCTCCTTCACAGTATGGATTACCACCTATAGATGGATCCATATACTTATCCGGGTGGTCGTATAGAGAGATGAAAGATGGTGATAGTGTCTTTGTAGCACTTATTACAGCTTGGTAAGAGCCCTTTCTATGTAGGTAATCGTTCTCTAAGAAGTATACAATATCCTTAGAATCTTTACCAAGTGCTTGATCCAAAGCTATATTAAAGGTACCTGCTCCATGTCCTATACTTACATGTTGTATGCTATCCTTATCTACATACTTTTCGATCATCCTTGCAGTATCTTCCGATACATTATCAGCAATAACTGTCCAATTAAATTTACTAGGTGGAAATCTATCTATTGCATTTTTTAAACAAGGTTCATTGCCTATGTAGGAAGGTTTTACTTTTGCATAGCCACTATCTGATATTCTGTATAGTATGTGTAGGGTGGTGTCTAGTTTGCATCTAGTATTATTGTTACTGTACTTCTCTACTCTATATCCTTCTGATTCTAGCTTCCGCACCACAGTACTATACTTCAGACCCCTCAGACCCGTACCATCAGCATGAATATCCTCAAAGATTATATTGTGAATTTTATACCTGCTCATATCAAAGGAGTTTAAAATATCACAGTCAAATCCTTCAGTATCTATAAATAAGTAATCTAGTTCTGTAATATTATATCTATCTAAAATACTTTCCAATGTCTCTGTCTGCACTTTTATCTCCTGGATGTCCTTCTCCTCTACTTTGTGTTCCAGTAGGTGTTGCTTGTTCATAGAGCTTAGCTCAGTGATTGGATCTTTTGTATCAACATAAAAAGAAATGCTATCACTACTATCAACAGCAATTGCTTTATTCTCTATAACTATATTTGGAATACCTTTGTAAGCTTCTTGTAGCTTGGGTACTAGTTGTGGTAATGGTTCGATAAGTATTCCTAGTTCAATATCATAGTTCTTAATAATGTCAAATGCTTCATCATTACCTACGTGTGCTCCTACTTGTATAAATTTCATAATTAATCTCTTATTGTTATTACTTTTCTAATATAATCAAATCCGTTATCGAACATATTGCCCCAATGTACTAAGCAGTTTTTTTGTTCCACACAGTTAGTTACAAAGTCTATGCCTTCCTTAGCAAGCAATACACCTAATGCTCTTTCTGACATATGGCATTCTATCTTATTATTTGGAAGATAGCTATTATGTAAATTCATCTCTATGAATTTTTTTACTATACTATTTTTCAAAATAGCTGCTGTTCCCCACACTCCCAGTAACGGAGTTTCTAGAGGGTGTGTGTAGTTAGGTAGGATAAATCTATCGAGTATCGCTTGATTTTCAGCACTAGGTGGATGCTCATCAAAGTACAAAAAGGAGTAGGTCTCTTCGTCGTGTAAGAACCTATCCAATGGCTTCTTGAGTATAATAGTATCGTGAATAAGTACGTAGTGATGTTCGTCTGGGTACATTTCGTATGCTTTCCATAGAGCACCTATAATGTAGTTTGGATTTTTCTTATTACATATTACTACATTAGAAACTTGTTCTAGATATTCAAAATAGGAAAGATCGTCTGAGTTAGAGTCCACCACCACTATCATTTCTTCTGGGTGGTGTGTCCTTATTGATTCGATGCACTCTCTGATGAGGCTTCTGCCCTCGATATATTTACACGGTACTATGAACATGTTTATTTATATATTAATATTACTAATTCCTATGTTTCGTTGAAGATTAATACACATTGCTGCTTGCTTTCCATCAGGCTTATTGTCATTAATCAAGATTCTAGCTCCTCCGCCAACTCCCATTACTAATTGATCATAAAAGATTCCAGCTTCAGCCAATTGTTGCTCGGTAGTCTTTCTCATGGACTCTCTCCTGCCTGTAATTAAAACGATGTTGTATCCTTTTGCATCCCACTCTGATAATTTCTCTACGGTTCCTGGGAGTACTTCTAGTGGTAGTGGTGCTGTGTTTAAGGTAGGAATTTTATGCTTGCATAATGTTCCGTCTATGTCGCAGATTATTGTTTTAGGTCGATTGTCCATGTAGTTGGTAAAGCTTATTTAATAAATTATATTTAATGATATTATCAATATACGGATATTTTTTCTTAATAGCAACAAAAGATGTATTAGATAATACATAATGTCCACATATTTGTATTAGTTCTTTTTTACGTGCTATTGGATCAAATCCATTGTCTACCCACTTTACCCATTTATTAGAGTCATAACATATTTGCCAATAATTTATAAAATCCTCACCATTTTCCTCCATTTGATCTAGATATGTTTGCGTTTCAATTAATCCAAACTCAGGAGCAATGTTAATTGAATCAAGTCCTAATTCAAATTTTTCATGAATAATATGTACAGGTATGTAATCTCCATTGTGTTCTTTAGAAATTAAATTATACTTTTTAGCCACTGCCACCATGTCTAGTAACCTCTGACTATCGTAAGCTCCTGTTTGAATATTTCCTTTTAAAGAAGTGCCTGACTGTATTACTAGGTATTTTATTTTTGCAAATACTTCAGAATCTAATTTAGATTTTAATTGAGAAACCAATTCATCTAATTCATAAGGTTCAAATCTTCTTATAGCTTCCTCAGTACCCACTTCATATTCTATACTAGGATTCAAATCATAACAATGTTCAATCATTTTGATAGTCTCTTTTAATCCTAAATTAAAAGCAGGATACTTTTTCCAAGGATCAATATGAATTAAATCTAAATACTTACAATCCTCTGATAGGGATTGGTAACCATCATCATCCGACTGTCCCTGTCCTGGTCCTGAGTGATCTCTTTTTAGTACTGTATTGCTTGGAGTGGATCTAATGTATTTACTAAACTCTTCTGTGGTCCAGTTGTTAACATACCCACCATCGAACTCAACCTGTCTTCTCGAAGGGATTAGTCCTATTATATTTCCCGACTTATTTGAATATTCTAATATAGCATCTACTACATTTTTGGTCATTGGACCTATAAAGTATTTTATGTTACTCATTTGTATAAAGTTTAAATTGTTCTTCTGCTTGTAACTCAGCAATAGCTTTACCAGTTACTGTAAATGGTCTTCCATCTATAAGGTCCCCTTCTACTTGTACGTCTACTGGGGTTGCGTTGAAGACTACTCCTGTTAACTGTGAGACTTTGTGCCAGTGCTCTCTTGTATACACTGCATACTCAGTTTGTAGAGACTTGCAAGCATATTGTACAGCTTTACTAAAACCCCCATCACCTAAAATACTTAGGTGTTTTGGAGGTAATGTTAAGTACTTACTCACTCCTAACCAATCTGTGTTGTATGCTTTTAGATATCCATCTACATTAAGAATTGTATTGGCTGCTCCAATCTCCTTAACTGATATGTCCATGTCATCAACATACTTAAGTACTTCTACCTTAAATGGCATACTAACAGCAAACCCTACTATACCTAAACTCTTCACAGCTTGCACAGACTTCTCTATGTTATCTGAGTAGAATGATTTGTAAATTGCATTTATTCCATTCTGTTGGAACTTAGTATTGAAGTACACGCATCCATTGTTTCCTGGATTAGAGGAAAAGGAACAGTATATTTTAGTATCCTTATTTACTAAGTTCATCAAATAGTTGTAGTGACTTAAACCATAACATTTTTCCAAACTTCTCATCATGAAGAGGTGACATGTTTAGATAGATAAGAGCTGTGACTAACTTGACTTTTGTCAAATCAAATCCATTTGCAATAAGCCACTTTTCGTAATCTACTCTAAAGTGCTGGAGACTGTTTGTTACTTTGTATGAATATTCAACTACTGTTGAGCCTTCTGAAAGTTTGATTGAGTTCTCATCTTTCATTAAGTTGTATGGTATAATACATCCTCCGTACAACTTAGCCAAGTCGTAGTAAATATCTCCTGCCGCTGTTGATCCTCCAAAAGACTCTCTCCAATCAATGTACGTAAACTTCTCCGTCTCTGGACAGTATATTATATTATCAAACTGAAGGTCTCCGTGGAAGAGTGTGTACACTGTACTGTTGTATAATGGCTCCATATCTACCCTACTTAAGATGTTCTTAAAAGAATCGTAGCTATTTCCATTAACTATATACTTGTTCGTAAAGTATCTCGTACCAAACCTACTTAAAAACTTTTCTCTTCTTTGCTGAGTTTTATCAATATAAAATTTTTCAAATAGATCTCGACTTCCTTCAGACTTCTCTGATTTATATATAACTTTGCCAAGTTTTTCTAAGAAAACTTTATATAGAGCTACTGAATCAAATTTATACAAAGTGCTTCCCGCTTCCCAATCGTAGCTGATGAAGTGGTCTGTATTTGTAAACCCTGATGGTACTAAGTCTTTCAATAAATCAGCTCGAGTAGCTTTGTTTTTAATAAAGTTAGTATCTGGATTAAATTTGATGAACTTATTTTCTTTATAGGTTATCTCGTCAGTTATTTTGTATAAAGATATAGGTTGATCTTTGTAGTACTCTCTGGTTTTACTTAAGTCATCCAAGTTACCTGTGTCTAGCCATTTTAAATGTTTTGCTTTGAATGAAGGATATTTATCTGAATTTGTAAATGCTGTAACAATTTCTCCATTCTTTATATTAGATTCTAATTCATTCCAGAAGATTTCGTAATCCCATATACTAGCCAAACCTATAAAAGCATTATCATATCCTTTCGTACTTGTTCCTAGGAAGTCTAGTATATTTCCATTGTCATCTACCTTAACTGTTGAATACTTCTCTGGATATGCTGTAGGATAAATTCCTAACCAATTCCCATCCAAGTGTGGTATTTTAGTATCAATTAAACAATCTACCACAGTAAAGTAGAATGGACGTTGTAAATATTCCTTACACTGTAGTGATGAATATCCTGGACCTGAGTCCTTTCCTTTGTACTTGTCTACGTTGATAAAAGTGAATTTATGTTGTGGATGTGTTATCTCACAATATTGTTTTAATTCCTCTCCTTTATATCCTAATGCTATAACGAAGTCGTACTCTTTTGGAAACTTATCAATGATGTAAGAAATGATAGCTTTGTTATTAATAGGTAGCATAGCCTTGTTTACACTTACTGTTAAGTCTTTCAACCTACTACCTATTCCTGCTGCCAATATTAAAACTGCAGGCGTCTTATGTTCAGCCTCTACTTTTCCATCAACTCTATTAAATTCATCATCAATCCTAAAAACATCATCTACGTGTGGAGTTGATACTTCTTGTAGTATGATATCGGTAATGGCTATAACTCTATGCTTCTTTGGTGGATTAACATTAAAGAACTCGCCAGGTCCCATTATCTTTTTCTCTACCACTCCTTCATCATTTTCTAACCACACTTCAGCAGTTCCATCTATAATGTAATTGGTCTCTTGTTTAAATTGATGGTACTGGTAACTAGTCTTGTACCCTGTGTTAATATAAATTCTTTTATAACAGTAAGCATCATTCAATGCTAACCACTCTTCCTTTCCCCACGGTTTGTGTACTACTTTATACATCTTATTGCAATTCTAAATTAATAATATCATCTTGTAGTTGCATTATTGTATAGTGCTGAGCTACTACTTCTTTACCTTCTGGTGGTATCATTTGATAGATATCATACTGTAAGGTGGGGTATGTTTTGGATAGTACTTCATGCAGTTGTGTAAAGTCTGCATTAAATCTAGCTACAATAAAAGCTATCCCATCTCCACTGTTAATATAGTTCCTAAAATTACTAACTCTCCTATTGTACCTTTCTTTTAGTAATGCAAAGTCGTTGTCAAGATAGTGGTTTATACCTCCTTGCCAGTTCTGAGATGCATACAATCCTGCATGACCTGGTGATTCGTGGTTAAAGAAAAAATTGTACCTAGTGTTGTGCAGTAGTATTTCCCCTTGTACTATTCCTCCTGTAGTAAATGGAGCTTGTATAAGTTCAAGATAGCTACTGTCCATGAAATATTTAAAGTCATCAGCAATGCATTCAAGCACTCCTGGTAAGTTAGTTACCATTTCATCAAATGGACATGTTTGGTATCCACTAGCTTTTTGTGCTCGTATTCCATTTTCTACTCCGTATCCTGCTGGACTGCAGTTCCATCCGAGAGATATTCCTGTTATATTCACAATCTATAAAGTTTCGTAATAGTTATTTTGTTTTTCTTGTTTGTCTATTGTTTTTGGATGAATTAAATCATACCCTTCAGGTAAGGTCGTTATTCTTTCAGCACCGACCAGTCTCTCGTGTACTTTATTTACCCATTTTATTTTAGAGGTATTCTTAACAATACGAGTTTGGTGATCCGGATAGTTTACCCATCCATCTTGATTAACATGCCATTTCCATTTGTTAACATGCTCTTGTGTTAATCCTTCAACAGTATTAATTCTTGGTACTAGGAATAAGTCTACGTTGTAATTTAGATTTACGAGCTCTGGTAGACTTAATATAAGTTCTTCTGAGAAGTATTCGTCAGCATCTATAAAGACTATAAACTCTCTTGTGCAGTGATCCTTTAAATTGTTTTTAAACGCAGCAAAATCATTATTAAGGCTGTAGGTTATTCTATGATATTCATAGTGGGTTACTACGTTATATTTTTCAGCTACTGCTTTTACCTCCTTAGTTGCTGTACTATCTAACTGTACTACGATCTCGTCATCCGGTCTTATGTGTTCGTTGAGTTGATCTAATAGTCTTTCTAATTCAACATGCTCGTTGCATGCTGTTATTGCATAACTTATTCTTATCATTGTTGCTGGTTTTCAAATAACCCAATATAATCACATGCTTCAATAAAGTCTTGTCCAAACTGCTTAAATGATTTAGCATCTGATTTATAACTGACTCCTTTGTATTTAGGTTCATCCTTTTCCACTTCAGTTAACGGTATTGCTTTAATAGCAGCCCATTCCCAATTATCCTCAGACTTACCGTAAGCAAAGACTGTTCCCTTAGTTTCTAAGTTTATTGTTATAGGATACCAAACTCTCTTATCGTCATCTACGTGCTTAATATCCTTGTATAGTTCTGGTACTACTTCTTCGTATTCCTCAAAGTCAAAGTCTCCTATTTTCATTAAGTCGTTGGTTTGGAAACCACAACCCCAGCAAAAGTAACTATTCTTTGTCTCGTTAATCGGTAGCGTATAGCACCCATCACATTCACATTTAGGACAGGTTGTTAATTGGTCCTTATTCATATTGTATTTGTTGTTGGTACATCTGTTTTATATGTTACGTCTGCGTAATTGTTTGTAGTTGTGGTATTCCAGTTATTACTGTCTAGTGTATGCCAAGTACCCTTTTCAGAGTGTTGGACAGTATCCAGTTTATCTTTTATATCATCCCACTGCTTAGGTGTAACGTTAAAGTCATGTACACCTTCAATAAATCCTCTTAGCCACTGAATAAAATCATTTGGTTGCATATAGTTATAATTTTTTAAGTTTAGGTAACATAAGTTGCACTTGCTTAGGCACATACTTATCAGTGTACTGTTTTAGAAACAAGACCATGTTATCATATGAAAACTCTGTCTTAATTTTATGTCCTTGTCGTTTACCACCTACCTCATACTTACTATAATTTTCATACATATCTACTAGTATTTTACTCGCAGCTTTGTAGTCTACTGTAAACCATCCTGATTCTGGTAAAAGCATGTTTTGTACGACTGCTGATGGGTGTAGTTGTCTCACTTCGCCTGCTAACGGTACTGTAAACTCTGGGCTTAGAAAGTCCATGTGTCCTGACCATGCCGACGCTATTACTGGCTTTTTTGATAAGCAAAACTCTGCAAGTGGTCTACCGTAACCTTCACCTTTAGTAAATGACAACATGGCTTTTACCTTTGGGTGATTGTATAAATTATTAATATCAGCATCTTCTAAATCACCGTGTAGTAAATATATGTTCGGTAAATCACTATCCCCTACCATACTTCTGATGGCATCTATTCTTTTTAACACTTCATCTCTATCCATTATACAAGATGTTGCTGATGATGTTTTTAGAATAAGGCCCGGTTTAGATTTCTTACCTTTAAATGATTCTAAGAATGTTTTAATTAACATACCAACATCCTTTCTATCCTGACCAAGCTCACCTTGTAACCAGTGACCAACAAACAGGTAGCAGAACTCTTCACTTATTGTATCTAACGACTGTACTAAATCTGTACCGTCTAATTCCATACCATCAATATAGAAATACTTATTTAGATCAACACCCTCAAATAAAACTTCAATGGGTTTTTCTAATTTTAATTTGCTAACAACATTGCCTTGTTGATCCTTCTGATCAAACGTTGAACTCTGAAATACTATCTTGGCATGGTTAGATGATACTAATGTAACATTCATTCTATTAACACCTTCTATCCAACTATGATCACATAGGGTTGTTTCAATACCTGCTGTAACTCCAATATTAACTTTACCTACGGGCTGAAATTCATTAGGTACTGTTATCTGAATCCATATATCAGGCTGTTTAATCTGTTGGGTTACGAATAAGGCTTTCATCCATCCCCACTCTTCAATATTATTATCTATGAATCCCCAATTAGTACTACCCCATCTTTGTGGTATAATTACAATATCCCATTCATCTTTTTTAACTTCATATAAAGCTTTAATAAAATCTCTACTTCTTGCACCGTATCCACTATACGTATCTGGTGGTGCTGATATAACGCAAAACTGTTTCATATTATACTATACTAATTTTTTATTAATAAACAAGTGGATGTACTAATTTTTTTCTTGATAATTTTTCTATTTTAAGAAGCTCAAATGATTTTCTAGGCTTCCAGGTTGCTAAGGTTGTGTCGATAGTATCTATTACATTTTTAGACATCCATCTAGCTGATTGCATTGCTTCATCTGATGTTACCCATGTACGTGCATTTGTGCCTCTCTTGGCTCTTTCTTCTGGAGTTAGGTTGTAGACTTGTTCAATGGCGATAGCAACATCTCTAAAATCAGCTCTATCGTCAAATATATAAGGTGTTGGTATTGATCCAACTATACTCATGTTAGTTGGGAATACCGGTACAGCCCAGTCTCCGTGTTTTTTATAAGTTCCAAAATGGTTCGACGGAAGCTCTTCTGTAAGCTCTAGCCAGTTACCGTTCTCATCTTCAAATCTCATTTGATCTTGCATACCACCTGTAACAGTTGCAATAATCATCTTACCACACATCATACCCTCTGTTAAAGATAATCCCCAACCTTCGTTAGATGATACCAGAGTAACAACGTCACTCATATTATATAAGGTATTCATCTCTGCGGTAGAGAACTTGTTGTTTGAGAATACAACTCTTTGATAGGTCGGATCGCATAACAACTCCGTTACAGCTAGTAGGTCAGTTCCATTCTCATCTAATGGTTGCGTATGTAATAATAGTGTACACTTCTTAGCCTTTTCTTTTCCAATCTTATCACAGAACTGAGCATATCCAGCTATTAAGTCAGATGTGCACTTACGTCTAATGTTTCTAGCATTATACATTACAACAAACTCAGGTTGATCATCACCAAAAAAGGATTTTCGCATATCCTGCAGTTTTGTGAACTCCTCTGCATTATCTTTTGTAATTGGAAAGAACATTTTTTCGTTAATACCGTGTGGCACATATTTAATAACCTTATCCTTAGCTTTACTACCCAACACCATCTTATTGATGTTACACGTTTGTTTTGAGATTGCCATTAAAGCATCGCAAGATTCGTAATACGATTTATTATATAGTGGTGCTGGTAAGTCATCCCAAATATTAAGATAGATCATAGGTATTTTTTTCCTAATTTCATTCTCCATTTGAAATAACCAAATCCAGTATCTTGGATCAGTAAAGAATATAATAGCGTCTGGCTTTTCAAACTCAATAAGCTGTCTAATTACCTCAGGTGATCCATATCCATTATGTGGGTATATGAACACCGATGAGTCATCAATACCAGTAACCTGGTTTGTGTCAATGCATACATCTAAACGTTTCCCATGCTCTGGGTGTTGGATTGCTGCTCCTAAATTAATCCAATTGTAGCGGTGAGCTGTGCCTATTACAATTTCTTTTGCCATTGTTGCGATTCCTGATGTGAATCTAATGTCGTCACATAGTAATAGAATCTTTTTCCTATCTGCTTTTTTGATATAACCTTCTTTCATTCGTAAACTTTTTAATCTTGATTACCTGTGTAATGTGTATTTAAGTGATTATTAATTGTTTTTTTAAAAGATTCGTCCGTTAAATATAGGAACATTGATCTTTCAAGTAGGTTTCTCATCGTAATCCTATTTAGATTAGAAGCTTGTTTAAAATCTTCAAACAACTTCTCTCTAACCCTTACGGATGTTAGAATATCATCCTTTTTTCCTATTCTCATATTACTGTTTTAGTAATAAATAGTTAGATATATACAAAAGCTATATACCTTAGGAAACTTTTCTATCGCATAGATCTAACTTATCGTTATACGGACAAAACCTACACTTATCTATGCTCTTAACATACTCCTTTTCTTGGTATTCTCCTACGGGTGTAAAGACATTTCTAACAAATGCTTGTATATCCTCTACTGCATCATTTACTTTCTTTGTACCATTTGCAGGTATAAACTCCTGTACTCTCTTAGGTACGAACTCAGCAGCTTCGTTTATCTTTCTTCTTACGATAAAGAACTGCACATCTATCTTCTCTTCTGGTATATTTAACTTCAGTGATAGGAACCTTTTGTAGAGTAGTATCTGGTTGATCTTGGTTTGATCTTTCTTCTCGTAATCAGACCAGCCTCTAGTAGATGTTTTAATGTCGTATATCGTGTACTTATCTACCGTCTTGTTATAGGTTACCAAATCAATAAAGCCCTTCATACTGACGTTCTCTATGCCTTCTAAGATGGGTGCTAGGATTGGTAATTCTATTCCTATCAGTTTTGTATTCTTCTTTGTGAAGAATAGATTACGTTTTCTTTTGAAGAAATCTAGTATTGCAATAGCATCTTCATTAAACTCTGTGAGTTCCTCAGGTGTTGAAAAGTGTCCGTGTACTGAATTAGATTGGTATAGCTCTATCAGCTTAGTTTTGAAGTAGGTCGGTAGATGTATCTTATCTGCTTCTGCACCTGACTTATCAAACATAGTCTGAATGTAGTGCTGTAGTGTTTCGTGAAAGGCTGTCCCGAAAATTAAATGTATTGAAGGCTTGAAGGGTTGTAGCTTCTTTACGTACGAGAGGTACCACTGGTAGTTGCAGTTCTTGTACATTGAGTACTGTGAGTAGGATACTGACTTATTTTTTTCTGCCACCTAGTATAACTTTTAATTTTTCTAAATACAGAATAGCATCCATATGCTCCTGCTTAGCATGTTCGATCCATTCTAGGATAGAGAGGTCATCTCTTTCCATTCCAACTCCATACTTACTTCTACCAAAGCTGGCTCTATCAATGAATTGATCAATGATAGAGTCAACCACGTAGTCCGTCTTACGTACGGTTCTGCTATTATCTTTATCGTAATCTACAACTATACCATAATCACTGTTTTTTGACATAGGGTATTAGTCTTGTTGTGCTTCAATTGCTGGTTGAAATTCTTTATTAACGTGATCACACTTAACGCATGCAAATGTTGGTATTGGCATTAAAGCATCTTGAGTTGTTCCCGTTAGGAATTTACTTGCTTTACGAAGAAATAAAACCTGATTGAAGGTATCGTTACTACATGATTCACAAATGATAGACTGAGTTTTGTCTAATGAAATGTTTAATTTAACTTGTTCGTTGTTGTTCATTTACTTTTATTTTTAAAATAAGAATAAAAAACCAGCCTAGCAACAGTTAGGCTGATTTTATTTTTAAGTAGTTAATTGCTGTAGTTTATCAGATTTGATTATTAATCTTTTTTATATTTTTCTTTTTTCTTAAGTTCTTTACCTAAGTTCATAATAGGTATAGGTGTTCCCACGGGATAAGGAAAACCAACTTTAGCTGCGGTAATGGATGTCATTCCTGTTTTAACGGGGATTGCTTTACGTAACGGAACTGCAGCCTCATTAAGTGGTCCATATACTCTAGCCAACACAATACCGGTAGATGTTGTATCGAATATAATACCCGGCATCGCAAACATATTACTTTCACTCGTACTTGCTGAGTCAGTGTTTACAAGAAATGAACGATTTATAGGTGGTAGTAATTCCCACTCTTTAGTTGTTGGATTAAATTGAGGTACGGTAGTTGTTGAATCAAAGTACCAAAAACAAGACCATACTGTTTTACCAGTCCCATCAGGAGTTTGAAAGTTTTCGCCTACATTGAATTTTCCATAAGTTCCACTAACCCCTTCCATTACTAAATTAGAAATAGATGGTCCTGTTAATACAGGACAAATAGCACAACCTTCATCATACTTTACTCCTTGTACAATTATTTTTTTACCTGTTGGTACTGCACCTGATGCTCCACAAAAGGCAAAGGAACCTTGGTGAATCTTAACTGCTGTATCAGATTTAATATCTTCCACTGTTTCAGTTTTTGTTTTTGTGTTACAGCTAAATAATATAACTGCTAGTAGACTTACTACTATGAGTGTGATTTTTTTCATTTTTTTGTTTTAGTTTATTAATTATAACAGTACTCTCTTTATTTCTTTTTAATTTTTGTAAGTTCGGCTAATATTTCATTATGATTTTTTAATATATAAAGTTACTGTTCTTCGACTATTTTTTTAGTCTTTTAAAATTTGTTTCTTTGTTATTTTATCTTCGAACTTATCGAATCGTGAATCCATTATAGAGTGTACTTCGCTAATTCGCTGGTGTACTGCTGTGATTTCATTCAGTAATGATCGAACTTCTTCTGAGATACTTCGTTCTAGTACCTGCACGTTTTGATCTGCAGATATGTTTGTATCATCAATCCACTTTTCAAGTGATATAATTTTGTTTCCTTGTCTGTGCACCTTTACCATACCTACAACAATCACTACCATCATACCGATAGCAATCATCGCAAGCATACCAAAAGCAAATGCTAATTGTGTATTCATGTTTTATTTCTCCTTTATGTCAAAGAACAGTAACTTGGTACAGGAGATCGGATCTGCCCCGATACGGCTCGGTTTCCCTATGCCCACCACATCTGGTAGCGTCTAACTTGCAGACTATGTCGACCTGTCTGCTTCCGCCACTCCTGTATGCTAATTATTTAGCAACTTTTTTCTATATATTTGAAAATAATTCAACTAATTTAGCTTTTGATTGAGGTCCAACTAGTTTAACTACGTTGTGACCATCTTCAATAATAATTGTTGGTACTGATGATACATTGTACTTTGCTGCCATCTCTGGACTATGTTGTGCATCTATAAACTGAACTGACCTACCTGTTTGTCCCATTACCTCTTGTACTACTGGTTTGAACATTTTGCAGGGGCCACAGTATTCCGTTGAAAAATAATAAATGTTTGCCATGTTTATATCGTGTTTATTTGTTTCTTTTGTTTTGCTAATGGATTAGCTAATCTATCTGCGATCCTCTCTTTAACAATAGCTATATCCCTCTCAGTAGGTGTATAATCATTCATTAGACTATGCGGTACATTATCCCAGGATGATATATAACTTTGAACATTAAATCCTCTCTTTTTACACTCCTCGTATAACTCTATATACCTCTTCTTTAAATATCCTAGTTTATCGTAGAAAAAAGATACGTGGCCTTTTCCTAGTGTAAACTGTGGTGGTACATTTTTAAGATTGTAGCGACCTTTGCCTACTACGTTTGGTATTCGTTTGAGCTCTCTATGCTCGGCTATTAAATGTTTACTCTCTAATTGAATTGGTGGAACACCTATATTAATCCTTGTCATAAAGTAAAGGTACTAAAAAGGGTTTGAATTACCAAACTTTTTTGTTGATTATCTTATAAAAGTTACTACTCGTCTGTACTCTTTGGGTGTTCAATAAAAAAGACCTGAGAGGTACCTCAGGTCCTTGTAATAATTTTGTATATCTTAAAACGTGTAAATTACTCCAAACTTTGCTACTGCAAATGGATTTGTAATTCCTGTAAATCCGATCGTTGTTGTTGAACTACCATCGCTGCTTTTGTATGAAATTAAATCAGCAACGTGTATAGTAAGTCCTAACTTCTTAGTAATTGAGTAATTAGCACCTAATCCTAGGTTAACACCAGTTGTAGATGCTTTTACACCTGCTTTTTTTTCTGAATTACTACCAAGGTCTAGCTGTGAGAACAATTGGCAGTTTTTACCGATGGTTAAAAAATGACATCTTGTAAAGATACCTACACCTACAGTCTTTGCAGTTGCTGTTTCTCCAAATGATCCGAATACACCAACTGCTACTTTATTAGTTATAAAATAACCAACTAAAGGGTTGATGCTGTAAGATGCTTTAATATCTGTTGATTTTGTGTAAGACACAGTACCAGTTACAAATTGTGAACTCTTCTGTGCGTTTACGCTTGCGAATGCAGCTAATGATACTGCTAATAATAATATTACTTTTTTCATGTTTGTTTTTTTTTGTTAAAAAATTAAAACCATCAAGATATGAAGTACCTCTCCTATCAAGATTTATTCTACGTTGCTTAGACAATCTTCAAATTGCTTAGCAGCTTCGTAATTCTGCTCTTTTAGCATTTCTAATGCTATATCGTATCGATCAAAAATCGTGTGTTGTATAAATAATTCTGATGATATAGAATCTATTAATGCACGTTGTTTTGTAGTTGTATACTCTAACAGCTGTATCTGTGTTCTTTGATAAGAGGTATTACATATTAGTACTACAACTATTATTAATCCTAAAACTATTTTAATATAATCTTTCATAAACTTATTTAATTAATTGTATTAATAGATAACTTAATTTATAACCTGTAAATGCTCCTAACGCTGATGATATAGGGAACATTATTTTCTTTCCAAGATCTGTAACATATTTTGGTCTGTTAACAATTTTACCCATCATAAAATAATAGGTAATATATCCAGCCAATACTGCTATATCTATATTCGTTGCAATAAAAACAACTAAGGTGGCTCCTATAAAACCAAATATAAAATTATCTTTAATAGCATCCCAAACATCTTTTCGACTTGCTTCGTTCCACTCTTTTACTATTTGTTTGTATTTAGCTTTCCTTAGCACTCTACTTTATTAAATGTTTTATATAGTGATATGCATACTGTAACTCGTGAGAGCTCATAAAGATAATCTTAAAAAGGCTTGTATGTGCCATACTATCAGGGCATAGTCCAATTGCGTGTAATATCTCTGTCATATACTAAACATACGAACCTTTTTTCAATTATCCAACTCTTACATCATTCCACCCATCATATCCATACCTGCATTGTTATTATCTTTCTCTGCTTTCTTTTCAAAGATAACACTCTCTGTTGTTAGAATAGTACCAGCTACTGACGCTGCGTTCTCTAATGCTGTGCGTGTTACTTTTGCTGGATCTAATAATCCAGTAGCTGCTGCATCAACAATTTCACCTGTCTTTGCATTGTATGCATATAATACTTTACCATCACCAGTTTGTTTATCAGATAAATTCCTTAGGATTGTATAGTAGTCATCTATGCCACAATTACGTAAGATTACTTTAAAAGGTGCAAAGCATGCTTTCTTAACAATTTCATACCCTCTTGTCTGATCGGCTGACATTTCTTTTGGGTTAGTTGATAAGCCGTTTAAAGCTTCAATTAATGCAATACCGCCTCCAGGCACAACTCCTTCAATTAAGGCTGCCTTTGTTGCAAATAATGCATCTTCGACTCTATCCTTTCTCTCTCTAATCTCAATATCAGAATTACCTCCAACACTAATGATTGCTACTCCACCTACTAATTTACCTAAGCGTTCTTGTAACTTTTCTTTCTCAAAGAAAGATGTTGCTTTTTCAATCTGATCTTTAATCTCACCAGCTCTCTGTACAATAGCTTCTTCCTTTCCACTACCATCAATAATTGTTGTTTCGTCTTTTGATACTGTTGCTGTTCTAGCTGTGCCTAAGAAACCTGTTAGTTGAGCTGGTGTCAGTTTATCTAATTTGTAACCTTTATCTCTTGATATAACTTGACCACCTGTTAAGATTGCCATATCTTCAAGTAATAATGTTTTACGGTCTCCGTAGTCTGGTGCCTTAACTGCACATACTTTAACAATACCTCTCATCTTATTAACGATTAAGGTTGCAAGTGCTTCGTCACCAATATCATCTGCTATGATTAGCAATGCTTTATTTTCAGAGTTAGCCTTTGTTAATACGTTAAGTAAATCTGCTGCTGTTGAAATACGACCATCGTAGATTAGAATATAACAATCCTCTAATACAGACTGCATTGTACTATTGTTAGTAACAAAATACGGTGATTTGTAACCGCGATCGAACTGCATACCTTCTACTACCTCTAATGTAGTTTCTCCTGTTTTAGATTCTTCTAATGTCACAATACCTTCTCTACCAACTTTTTCAATTGCTGTTGAGATAAGCTCTCCTACTTCAACATCGCCATTAGCTGATATTGTGGCTACATCTTTAATCTGCTCCTGAGTTGCTACATCCTTAGCGAGCCCTTTTAATTGCTCTATAACAAGTTTGGTATAACTATCAATACTCTTTTTAACTTCTACTGGGTTAGATCCTTGATTAATTAGTTTCAATCCCTCTTCCACCATTGTAGCTGCTAGCAATGTTGACGTTGTTGTACCATCACCCGCTTCATTAGCGGATTTGATTGATACTTGTTTCACTAACTGCGCACCTAAGTCTTCTACTTGGTCTTCTAGCTTCCCAAATGCTTTTGCGCAGCTTACACCATCTTTTGTTACCTTAACCTCTCCACCAGGCCCCTGTATTAAAACAGTTCTACCTCCAGGACCCAGCGTTGACGATACTGCTTGATTTAACTTTTTAATACCTACTAGTAATTTATTTTTTAACTCAGTTCCTTGTAAAAACTCTGTGTGACTCATTTGTAATTCTTTTTAATTATTAATAATTGTTTTTTAGCTCTATTCCAAATACTGTTGTTGTACTCATAATAACTGTTTGTTTTTAGTCTTCTAATTGTGCGTAAATGTCTTGTTCTTTTACAATAAAAAATTCATCTCCTTTAATTGAAATCCTTGAGGCTCCTAGTTTTGGAATTAATACTTTAGCGCCAGGGGTAAGTTTAGTTCTTACGATTTCTCCTGTGTGCCAATTAAAAGTATCGCTTGTTGCAACTACTTCACCTAACTCAGGTCTTTCTTTTCCTAGATCCGGGATAACAATGTTACCGTAGGTTTCTTCTCGTTCTTCAATTGGCTTCAATACAATGTAGCCGTTTTCGGGTTTTAATTTTACCATAGTCTTTATTTTGTTTTTAATTTGTAATTACTGCTTCTGGTACTAATTCAAGGAAGTATAATATACCATCCTTTTTAAGTACTGTATCTGCTCTGAGCTGTTCCTTCCATACTTCTATGATAGGTCCGTGATCCTCTTTTATAAGCTTCTTAATAATATACAAATTATTATTGAAATTTAAAAATTGATATCTAAACATAACAGATTACGGTAGGCCTCTTTTGATTATTTAATTGTTATTTTTTTAGGCTGCTTTGTATCCGCATATGGGATTTCTAGTTTAAGCAGTCCTTTATCTAAGCTAGCTTTTAACTTTGATAGATCATATTTATTTGCAATCTTCCAAGCCAGGTCAAAAGCTCTGCGTGCGATACCTTTGTAGATATATAGACGGGTGTCTGGATCTTTGTGGTATGTGATGCGTAACGTGTCACTCTCCGTTAGAATATTAATATCGTCCTTGTCTAAGCCTACAACGGCTAGTTCAAAGTAAATACCATCTTCCGTCTCGTAGATGTCTACTGGATAGTTAACTTTGTCAATAAGTGTTGTGAAATGTGGTTTTGAGTCGAAAAAATTCTTCCAAAGAAGATCAAAGGGATCGAGTTCCCATTCTTTAATAAATGTCATAATAAACCTCCTGTGTTTTTGTTGCTCCCCTAAAGTGAGCGGTTAATGATTAATATAACTTGAGACCTACCGTATCTCTGTTTGTATTAATAAATAGTCAGGTATATACAAAAACAATAAAAATTTTTTATAAATTGAAGTAATTTTTTAATTAGGGGCAGAGGGATTATTAATGAACCAAACTATCCTCAAATTTAATAGCCTCTTTACCATTTTTTACACGGTAATCGTTAATAGCTGCTTTAATAGCATCTTCTGCTAATACGCTGCAATGTATTTTTACAGGAGGAAGATTTAACTCTTCTACAAAATCCATATTATCTACCGTAAGTGCCTCATCAATACTTTTACCTTTAAGCCACTCTGTTGCTAAGCTTGATGATGCTATTGCACTTCCACAACCAAAAGTTTTAAACTTTGCATCGGTAATCATACCTGTTGCATCATCAACCTCTATTTGTAAACGCATAACGTCGCCACACTCTGGTGCTCCTACAAGGCCTGTACCTACTCTTTTGCTTGACTTGTCTAACGTACCAACATTTTTTGGATTTTGGTAGTGATCGATTACTTTTTCTGAATATGCCATTTTATTTTCGATAAGGGCTTTTATAGTATAGTCATATTATATACCTCTTATTATTGTTTTAACTGCCCACCCATTTGTAGTTGCTGACCCTGTAAGGGCTGCGTTACTTCCTGTTAATATCATACTCATTGTAAAAGCATTGCCTGCGGGACTAATTGCTGGTGGTATTGTTTCAAGCATCGTTATACTACTACCACTCCACGATGCCATGATTTGTCCAACCTTTGCTACTGATCCTGATTTAGCTACATATTCAAACCAAGCTCCATCGTATGATGATGTAGCTATTTGATAAATTACTGTACCGCTTCCTGTGTTGACTGTTGCAGTTGCCGTTGTATTTAGAGCCGGTGCTAAATAGCTACCGATTAAAAGAGAACCGGTTATAGTAGTATCTCCACTTATATTTGTTGATCCACTAACATTTAGTCTATATCCCTCATCAGTTGTAGTACCTAATAATAGATTACCTGCTAACCATGTTGAAGTGGTTGAACTGCTACCTATCCATGTTCTATTAGATCCTGTTGCACTAACGCCTACACTTTCCTTACCTATGAATATGTTGTTGTCACCTGTTGTATTGCTATTTGTTCCTGTGCCATATCCTGCTTGATGTCCAATAGCTGTATTGTATTGCCCTGTAGTGTTGGAATAAAGGGAATTATAACCATCAGCAGTATTGTAGCTGCCTGTGGTATTTGAGCGTAATGCTTGAAGTCCAGTAGCAGTATTGTTTGAACCTGAGGTATTTAAGTATAATGCTTGATAGCCAGTAGCAGTATTGTTGTTGGCTATGGTGCTGGAGCCAAGTGCTAAATATCCTGTAGCAGTATTGTTGGCTCCGGTGGTATTGGAATATAATGCTTGAACACCATTGCCAGTATTTTTTTGACCAGTGGTGTTGAAGTATAATGTTGCTCTGCCAATAGCAATATTTTCAGTACCTGTTGTATTGGAGTATAATGCTGAAATGCCATTAGCAGTATTGTAATTGCCTGTGGTGTTGAAGTATAATGCTGAATGGCCGTTAGCAGTATTTTCTATTCCTGTGATGTTGGAGTATAATGATTCATAGCCATTAGCAGTATTGCTGTTGCCTGTGGTGTTGTTGTTTAATGCTCGAAAGCCGTTAGCAGTATTGTAACTGCCGGTGGTGTTGTCTTGTAATGCATACATTCCAGTAGCAGTATTGCTGTTGCCTATGGTGTTAGATGTTAATGCTCGATAGCCAATAGCTGTATTGTAACTGCCGGTGGTGTTGGCGTATAATGCACCATAACCATTAGAAGTATTAAAGACGCCTGTGGTATTTTGGCGTAATGCTGTGTAGCCAGTAGCAGTATTGCTGTCGCCTGTGGTGTTAGCAAATAATGCTTGAAGTCCGGTAGCAGTATTGCTGGTGCCTGTGGTGTTGCTTGCTAAAGATTGAGAACCAATAGCAGTATTTGCTGTAATACTTCCTGCTCCTCTACCGACTGTAATTCCATTTATTAGAGCATCGCTACCACTAACGTCTAGTTTAAATGAGGGTGATGTTGTTCCTATACCAACATTACCACTAGAACTAATAAACATTCTAGTTGAACCACTAGTTTCAAAAGCAAGATTTTGAACATCGTTAGTACCAAGTACAGCTTGTGCACTAAATGAATTACCTCCTTGTACAAAGAAATCGCCGGTTAGTGATGATGTTAGAACAAATGATGCTGTTCCAAATAATGAACCTGTTATGCCTGCTATTACATTAAGAGAACCGGTTATAGTAGTATTTCCACTTATATTTGTTGATCCTGATACATCTAGTGTGTATTGTGGATTTACAATATTAATACCAACCCTACCAGATCCGAACATTGAACCGGAGTATGGATTTCCAGCTGTGGTTGAATATGTACCCGTTGCAAATAGTATAGCTCCTAGGTTAATTGAGTTTCGTACTCCACCAGGTAATGTTATATTTGTACCTACGATAGTATTATTAGTTCCAACTCCAGTAAGTCCACCTCCTGCATATCCTGCCTGGTAGCCTATGAAATTTGAATAGGATGCTGTAGCTGCATAACCACCCGCATTTGTACCAATAAAATTAGAATGGCTTGCATTTGTTGCAACATATCCCGCTTGCCAACCTATCATAGTTGTGCTAGTGGCATTAGTAGCTCCTACACCAACCTCGTAGCCTAGCATTACTGAGAGTGGTGCGTTAGCTGTTTGGTAACCTGCGTCCTTACCTATTAATACTGACCCACCTGCGTTGGTTGCATATAGACCTGCATTAGTACCGATCATTACTGATGCACTTGCATTTACTGCTGTTAGACCGGCATACCTTCCTATGAATACTGTATCACTTGCACTTACTGCATTTTGACCTGCTTGCGTACCTAAATATATTGATCGTGCTGCTTGTGTTGCACCATTACCAGCATTTGTGCCAAAGAATATTGACTCTGTTGTATTAAAGTTTGATGTTGCTGGGTTGTTGGAATACAGCGTTGAGTTTGTTACTGATATTGGACCACTTCCACTACCACCACTTATTGCACTAGACGCTGTATAAAATAGCTGTCCGGTTGCAGTGTTGATTGTTACTATATTGCTTTGAGCCGCTGTTGTTAAGTTAGTTAGATTAACAGAGCTTGTTACTGTTAGTGATCCGCTTATAATAACACCTGTTGAATTAAATAATACTAGATCACTTCTACTCCCGCTGTTAGCACCATTACCAATTATTACTAGTGATGATGCGTTGTTATGTCTATTATATCTACCTTGTACATGTTGATAAGATCCTGACGCAATTGTACCATATCCTTCTGCGTGAGATCCAGTTCCTTGGGCTGTTGTATCAAAACCTTCTGCGTGAGAATAGTTTCTACTTGCTGTTGTATTATAACCTTCTGCATGTGCATAAAATCCACTTGCTACTGTAATATATCCTTCAGTGTGTGATCCGTAACCTGAAGCTGTTGTACTATCTCCTTCTGCGTGGGATCCATATCCGGTTGCTGTTGTACTATCTCCTTCTGCGTGGGAATAGTCTCCGGTTGCTATTGTACTAGCACCTTCTGCGTGGGAATAGTCTGCGGTTGCTGTTGTACTACCTCCTTCTGCGTGTGCGTAGTATCCGGTTGCTGTTGTTTGATGACCTTCTGCATGTGAATAAGGTCCACTTGCAATTGTTGCTTCGCCTTCAGCATGTGATCCGGTACCTGATGCTGTTGTACTATCTCCTTCTGCGTGTGCGTAGTATCCGGTTGCTGTTGTTTGATGACCTTCTGCATGTGAATAAGATCCACTTGCTATTGTATTAAAACCTTCAGCATGTGAATAAGATCCACTTGCTGTTGTTTGATATCCTTCTGTGTGTGAATAGTCTCCTATAGTAGCTGTCTGCCGACCTTCTGCGTGGGAATATTGTCCTGATGCAGTTGTGTAATATCCTTCTGCGTGTGCATACGATCCACCTGCTATGCTACCAAATCCCTCTGTGTGTGATCCAATTGCAGACGCTGTTGTTTGTTGACCTTCTGCGTGTGAGTATACTCCATTTGCTAAGTTATATGCTCCGTTTGCTGTTGAGTAATTTGCAACAGCTATTGAGCCGTATCCCATTGCAAAGCCTGAATTTCCTATTACTTGGTTAGGTCCTATTATTAATCCACCACTTATTATTAATCTTGTTGTTAGTGGGCTACTACCGCTTATTACTACTTGACCAGATGCATATGACTGTACTACTGTAGATCCACTTAGTATTCTACTAACATCTGGTCCGTTTGCTACATACGATGCTGTGGCTGCATAAGTACTAAATGATGCACTTAGTGTATTAGAAGCTGTTAATGCAAAGGATGCTGTTAGTACTGAATTAGCTCCGTACGGTCCGTAAACACTTGAGGCTGTTACAAATGAAGCTGTTTGAGCTGTTGTTATATATGAAGCTGTAGTTGCTGTTCCAAAAAAGGTTCCACCATTTGTGATATTATAACCACCCATGTTTATAGAGCCCTGCATTGGTGAATTCACACCAGCCAACATTAAATATCTAGCATCTGCTGCTGCTTGGTCTAATACAGCTAATTGTACCCAACCTGGTAGACTTAATACGTATATATATGAATCACCATTATTTGCTGGATTAGGGTCACCTGATACTATATAAACTGTACCATCGGCTGCTATAGGTGGTATTGCTGCTAGTGTACCTGTTATTGTTTGTGTAAATCCTAGTTGGATATTACCATTATTTGGAAATATACCATTTACAGATCTTACTGATGCAGATATATAGTCACCATGTATTTCTATACCAGGACCTGGTAAGTAAATGGGTCTTGCTGCAAACGATGACGATATGGCTGCAAAGTTACCGTCCAGTTCGGTATATAATAAAGGTAAACCTTTTATATAGTCTATGCCTGCGTTGGCAATACTGGAAGTACGATAAATTAATGACATTTCTATTTATTTAGCTGAGGATATCTTTCAGCTTATAAATAGTTTAGCATGCTTGAAAATAGAGTTTAATGGCCATCTTTGAAGTTTTTTGCTATCACTGGGATAGCTATTAATTCTACTCCATCGAGTTTTGTTGTGTTTTCCATACAATCTTGCATTACTAAACAAGCCTGTTCAACATATTGTTCCTTTACCTGACAAACGAGTTGATCGTGTATTTGAGCAATAACCTGTCCTTCTATACCTTCTTTTTTGAATCTACGATTGATTTGAAGAGCTGCCCTATTAACAATGGATGCACTATAAGACTGTATCTGGTAGTTAAGGCAGTTGTTGAGAGCATTTTTATAATCTCGATATAAATTAGCTACTACCTCAACTCCGTAATCCCTTTCCATATTTTTTTTATGTCTCCAATCCATCAATTTATCCCCCATTACCGAAAATACTTCCTTTGCTACTGGTAAATGTCTTATACGACCTACTTTGTTCTTTATATATCCATTCTCTTTTACAAACTTACGAGATTCCTCTCTCCACTTCCGGAGATCGGGAAATCCGTCTAAATAGCCTTCAACAAGCCTATCACCTTCTTTTGTTGGTATGTTAAGTGTCATTGCTAAAGCATATCCTGACATACCATACGGTACGCCTAGTGAGTACGACTTAGCTTGTTGTCTTTTAATTGGATTAACTTTTTTAAGAAAATTAGGAGCTTTTGTATGTGCACTAACCCCCTCTAACTTCTCAGTCTTTATAGCAATGTGTGAGTAGAAATCGAGATCGTTATTAAAAATATCCTTCAAGCCTTGATCACCAGTCACTGTTGCAAAGACTCTTGGTTCAAGTGAAGCATAATCCGTATCAAGTAATTTTGTTCCTTTTTGACAAATAAAGAATGCTCTAATCACATTATTATAGTCCATAATGATTTGTTCGTCCTGTCCCGGTTCTAAAGGCTTTGGTAGCTGCTGCATATCGGATCCGTATCTTCCTGATACAGTTCCGTTTTGTTTAAAGTATGGATAGAATATACCATCGTCTGCTGCATCTAGAAAGCGGTCTATGTATGATGACTTGATCTTAGTTAGCTTATTATAGATACGAAGATAGTTAGCCCACTCATAATCTTTGCTGATTGATTGTATAAGATCTTCATCAAACTGAGCTTTCCCTTTTGTAGTTGATGATAACGGTTTAATACCTAGTACATTAAATGCTATCTTACCTAATTGATCCTTGGATTGTATATTGAAAAACTTTCCATCATTGTCCTCTTTCCAAAGTGATAAACTAACCTTTATAATTTGCTCCTTTGTTAAATAATCTAGATCTCCAGTTATTAAGTAATCCTTAATAGTTGAATTTGGTAATCCATTCACAGCTGCTTTATTAATTGTAAATTTTCCACTCGTACCTGATCTTGGTAGCTCAACGTTATTCTGCTCTAATAATCTCTGTGTGAAAGTTCCTTTATTTTTAGGTGGATATGCCTCAGCTGCTTGTTCGATAATCCAACCTCTTATCTCAGGACTACTTAATAAGGCTTCGACAACTAAGTCAGCATGCTTTTCTAAATCCTCTACAATTTTAACTCTAGTTTCCTCTAGTAGAGCTATATTAAGTTTGATACCGTGCTGCTCCATTGGAATAGTTACTTCTCTGTAAACCGGCATTACTTCATCTTCAAAAAAGAACTGCTCTAGTCCTTCCTCTCTCAATACTGGTAGGAAGTGGTTAGCTATTCTAAGTGTTAAGTCAGCATCCGCAGCAGCGTA
>Ga0181346_1000054_pt1 | contig 40064 bp, 46 predicted proteins | sample Su13VDMM15DN_FD_130100 | JGI IMG/M metagenome (GOLD analysis project Ga0181346, IMG submission 130100) | Freshwater viral communities from Lake Michigan, USA - Su13.VD.MM15.D.N | ecosystem: Environmental > Aquatic > Freshwater > Lake | place: USA: Michigan | collected 2013-07-15 | reverse complement strand
TGCGAATAATTCTTAATCTCACTGCGAATAATTCTTAATCTCACTGCGAATAATTCTTAATCTCACTGCGAATAATTCTTAATCTCACTGCGAATAATTCTTATTCAAGAACAAACCGTGAACAATCCTTGATAAAACCATGAGAACATACCAAGTACAAACCATAATTAAACTATGATTTTTTTTGTTGACTGTGACATAAAGACAACACTAGGGGCCGGCGCCTTAGTGAATCATGGTGCCCCGGAGAATTCCCTTGACTGTGACATAAAGACAACACTAGGGGCCGGTGCCTTAGTGAATCATGGTGCCCCGGAGAATTCCCTTGACTGTGCCATTTTTGCCACGGTGCCGGGAAAAACCCTGCAAAAACAACGGGTTACGAGATGCTTGACAAAGGCGTCGAACCGGGGGCAAGCTTGCTGCTCGAAAGCGGCCTTGTTATCTACGGTTAATTAATAATTATGTAGGTAATTAAACAGGCTTTAATAAACTTTAACTAGGAGTTGCCGGTACAATGGAATACGAAATCAAACACTGCGATACTGGGGACATTCTTTTTAAGAATGACCGTTCCTCTTTTAAGGAAGTTGTCGAATTTGCCGTATCAACCAGTGTCAATCTGACCGGTGCCAATCTGAGTGGTGCTAATCTGAGGGATGCCAATCTGAATGGTGCTAATTTGACCGGTGCTGCTCTGAAGCATGCTATTTTGAAGGGTGCCCAGCTGAGTGGTGCCAATCTGAGTGGTGCCAATCTGAGTGGTGCTAATATGGTGAATACGATGCTGTGTGGTGTTAATCTGACTGGTGCCGATTTGAGCCATGCCGATCTGACTGGTGCCAATCTGATTGGTGTCAGGATGATTAGTGCCAATTTGAGCTATGCCAGTATGACTGGTGCCAATTTGAGCCATGCCGATCTGAGTGGTGCCTATCTGAGTTATGCCAATCTGACTGATGCCAGTATGGTTGATGCTGCTGTGAGTTATGCCGATCTGACTGGTGCCAATCTGAGTTATGCCGATCTGAGTGGTGCCTATCTGAGGCGAGCTGATCTGAGGGGTGCCAAGTTTACCAGTGCCAAGCTTACCGGTGCCGATATTTCTGGCGTCGATCTTTCTGGCGTCGATCTGATTAATGTCAGGATGATTAATGCCAATTTGAGTTATGCCGATCTGACTGGTGTCAATCTGAGTTATGCCGATCTGAGTGGTGCTGATCTGAGGGGTGCCAAGCTTACCAGTGCCAAGCTTACCAGTGTCAAGCTTACCGGTGCCGATATTTCTGGCGTCGATCTTTCTAGCGTCGATCTGACTGTGATACTTACCTGATCCCTTTCACATTGGAGTCTGATGATATGACAATGGTAGCTGTCTATCCCTCTAAGAAGGTTCTCAAGGAGAGCATTGGGCAACGGCTCAAGTACATCGAGACCAGCTTCTTTGGTCCCGAATATATGTCAGATGGTAAATTTTGTGTGGCTAATAGACCCCACATTACCAACATAGGCCGTGAGTTCTTTGCCGAAGTCACCATGAAAAACGACTTAATCATAGGAGTTGAGTAACTATGACCTATCATATCCTGTTTGATTGTGAAACATGCGAAGGAACCGGGGAATCAAATGTTAGACGTGGGGGTGTTGATTGTAATGGTCCGTGGATTACTGACTATCTAACAAATTGCACAGAATGTGAGGGAACCGGTGAAACTCTGTATTCGATAAGCGATGAGTTCTATAATTCTATTGATGAAGTGACTCTGGATTATCCGACTTCCCGTTCAATCGAACATCACTGTTAGGAGAAGGCTGATGACAACACTCAAGATGCTCAAGGAATATGTCGGGTCAGATCTAGGCCAGCCGTCTAAGATGCCGGGATATGCATGGGGAATCAGTGCAAATCTGTGTAAGACCGGGGGTAAGCTTGCCAAGATCGAAGGTTCTGTTTGTCACAAGTGCTATGCACTCCGGGGTAATTACCTATATGAATCCGTGATAAAGTCCCATCATAATCGGATCACCAGTTATGACCGGGACAATATCGCTTGGCGTGATGCTATGATCGAGTTGATCAGGAAACGTATCTCACAAGATTCTCCTGATGAAGATAAGTATTTCCGGATCTTTGATGCCGGGGATATTCAGAGTGTGCAGATGTTACGTGACTGGATCTTTATCGCTATCCAGTTACCTGATATTAATTTCTGGTTACCCACCAAAGAGTATCGGATTATCAGGGCCTTTAATGAGCCTATCCCTGACAACATGGTAATCAGGGTATCGTCTCCGAACATAGACCAGACCCCATTGGACTATGTTGCAAAGTTCACACATACTTCCACGGTTCATAGCCACGCTAAAGAACCTGTCGGTATTATATGTGAAGCATATACAAGAGACGGTAAATGTGGTACTTGTCGTTCTTGTTGGGATCCTACGATTCGAAATGTTTCTTACCCTCAACACTGATAGTCCCGGTAATAATTCCGGTACTGTATATACACACACACACACAAGGAGTCTACGATCATGAGTGTTATGGATCTCGCATTTGAGCCTGTTGTACAGGACATCTCAACGGTTCATGGGATCTTGGCCCCTAATCACAAAGCAATCCTGCATCCCGTGACAAACAATGTTCTGGGGATTGTTGGTAAAAATTTCAGAGTTATCTCTAATCCAGAGGTCTTTGACAAGGTTGAGACCGCCATTCGTAATGAGATGTCGGGTCAAAGCTACGATGTCGTTAACCATCAGAGCCGTGGTATGGCCCGGACATGGAGAGAATATGTGTTCCCCAATGTTGAGCGCCAGATCAAGAATGACAAACACGAAACCAAATTAGGGTTTCGTATTATTGTGGATAATAGTTTTGACGGCTCGGGTTCTAACAGGGTTTTGTTCGGGGCCATCGACTTCTTCTGTACTAACGGGATGATCCATGGTGAATTCGATGTGTTCAAGAGGGTTCACAAGGGTGCTCACGAAATTCCTGACATGGAAGGAATTCTTGATCAGGCCCTGACCCAGTATTCAAGTCATGCTAACCGATATAATCGTATGGCTAACACCCCGTTGGGCCAAGATACCGCCCTTAAGTTCATCGAAAAGATTCTTCCTAATAAAAATACTTATGATGATGATGATCCAGATAATCTTGGCCATAGGCATTCACTTGATCGAGGGATGATGAATCGTATGGGTCATAAGCTATGGGATCAGTACCTTGATGAGACCGGGGTACGTGGTCATAACCTGTGGTCCATGTATAGTGCTATGACATTCTTTGCATCCCATGATTCAACAAGGTTTGGCCTCAGTCGTTCTGCTAATGACACACATCACGAAAGGCTGGATCGGCGTAGTACCCAAGTTAATTCATGGGTTAAATCTGAGGCTTGGAAAACCCTTTGTTCCATGGCTCACTGATGGAAGTCTTTCTGTTTATCATCCCAGTAATCATACTGGTCCTCATCGTAAACTCTAACATGCCGAAGTAATTACTATGGGGGGGAGGCCCCGGACTATCTGGGGTCCCCCCCACCTTTCACCACAACGTGGAGACATCATGGTAATCCCGCTTCTGCTTATTATTCCAGTATAATCATACCATGGTCCTCATCTTACACTCTAACATGACGAGGTAATAATAATAATATTATGACGAATGACAAAGAGACTGTTACCCCTCCCGCACCCTCTCATAGTGATCTAATCCGAGATTATATTGAGACCGTCAGCGCAACACCTTATGAGGACCTGACCTTGACTGAGATCAATCAGTTTCTTTCAGACCTCGACGCTTACTATAGTGGTCTGGATAATATAAGATGAAACTATTCCGAGAAGACGATGACATATATGAGGGAATAATTCTTAAACTCCGGAGATATTACAATCAGTATCCCACTATGTCAAGACAACGCCCCATTTCTCACTCATCTAATCATGTTGCTATGATCACCGGATCCAGAGGCAGGATCCTGTCTCTGGGTCGTAATAAACTGAAGACACACCCCTTACAGGCTCATTTTGCCCAGAAGCTTGGGAAGCCTGAGAGAATTTATCTTCATGCCGAGACTGATGCAGTGATCAAATGCATTAACAAACATGGGATCGATGCACTCAGGGATGCCGATATCTTTATCGTTCGTTTCAGCAAGAAGGGAGACACAGCATCCTCTAAGCCCTGCAACATGTGCCGCTACATGCTCCAAAGCTACGCAGTGAGACATGTGTTTCATACTTAGTAGTGCCCCGGTACCCCGAAGTTAAGACAACGTCTCCACGGGGCTCCTATGTAGGGGAAACTGAGAGGTGTGGGTATCCCATGTACGACCCGGTTGATCCCTATATGAGTAGCCCATTACTGCCGGGATATATACACATACACATCCCTGAAAACATAAGGATATATCATGGTTAATAATCATCTTTGTATGTCATATACATAAAAATATACGCCCGCCGGATCTAGGAGTAGCTAGGAGTAGCTCTGTGTAGCTCTTTGTATCCTTAATATTCTTGGATACCTAATGTACCTTATCAGGTAGAGTAAGAAATATTAAGGATTACTATCCTAGATAGACACAGAGCTACACAGAGCTACACAGAGAAGTAAGAACTATACAAGGTATATACCTAGTATCCCCGGGTTCCTACGCCAAGCCTATCACACGGATGAGACCTTGTCAACCCCCCCGGAGTGACACAGGATGACACACACACACACAGAATATTTCCATGGACACGGGGGGTCCACCGTGGTATAGACAGGAAACACGGGATGTTTCCCTACCCTGTGTATACACATTGATATACATAAGAGGACCTATACAAACATGAACCTGATCTCAATGGTTAAACTGAGCCACGTATCAAGCATCCCCGGTATGACACCCGAACAATCAGTGCTCCACTATGCCCGGGTATCTAATCCCGAGGACCCCAGACCATCACAGGTTCTTGATGTAGCCAGAGACAAGAAGTTATTAAACTATCTGATTAAACATAAGCACTGGTCCCCCTTTGAGATGGTATCAATGTGTCTGGAAATACACACAACACGGGATATCTCAAGGCAAATGCTGAGGCACAGGAGCTTCTCATTCCAAGAATTCTCTACAAGATACTCGACAAACCTAGAATCAGGAGATCCCTATTACTCAGCCCCACGGTTTCAGGATTTAAATAATAGACAGAACTCTATCCACCTCACGGATAATTCCCCTGATGATCAGAAACTGATAGACGAATGGTACCGGAAACAGATCGAGGTTAATCAGGTATCTTCAAGGGCTTATAAGTGGGCACTAGAGCGGGGCTTGGCTAAGGAGGTGGCAAGGGGTGTGCTCCCTGAGGGCCAGACAAAGACCCGCCTGTTTATGCACGGAACTCTCAGATCATGGATGCACTATGTTGATATCAGAGCATCCCCGGAAACCCAATATGAGCACCGGAAAATAGCCGAGGAAGTCAAGGCTATTATTTATTCAGATGAAGTAATGCCTAACGCATGGACGAGTAGCTCAGTTGGATAGAGCAGCGGCCTTCTAAGCCGCATGTCGTAGGTTCGAGTCCTACCTCGTTCACCACCCTTATTCCCGATCAGGAATTTTCTTCTGTAACATATATATATATATAGACCCAAGGAGAACAAGACATGCCCGCTATTATGTTAGCCAGCTTACGCACTTTCAAATACCTTGCTTTGCTAGCCTTAGGGGGAGCGGTACTGAGTACAGCTATCTACTTCTTTGGCCCGTGGGGTATGATTGGTCTAATGGCACTGGGCGCAATCGTAGCTGTATGGTTCCTAGAATACGATAAAATCCAACGGAAAGTAATATAATAAAATGACCGAGACTTATGAGAATACAGAAGCTGCATACCTAAGACTACAAGTTAGTAGTCTTCTATATCAACAAGAAAAGGTTAAGACATCTGTGTTAAAAACATGGACCATCCTTGAAGATATTGGTTCAGTACTTAACTACATGGCGACCTTACCAATGGAAGCCCCCCTACTGGAGGACCAACAACTTAACTCAAGTAAGATAAAAGAGTTGTTCGAGTCTATAACAACGCTCTACTCAATACACTTTGAGGAACTTAATAATAATGTAGATGGTTTTGAAGTAATAACCAACAACCTATCAAGTATATTTTGGAGTGACCATGTTAGAAAATAATCTGGTAAGGGACTCAGTTTTTGTACGACATGTGCCTTGCAAAAACTGTGGTAGTTCAGATGGGAACTCGGAGTATAGGGATACGAATCAAAGTGGAGAAATCAGTACACATTTCCACTGCTTCGTCTGTAAAAAGACAGACACAGATAAATCAGATTATGTACCTCACGAACGCATACATAATAAAGGAGAGACTATGGATTCTAAATTCAAGACTGAGTCAATCTCTGATCGTAACATCAGTTTACTGACATCAGAAAAGTATGGTGTTAAAGTTCGTAAAGATACCAACGGGAGTATTATCAGCCACGCCTATCCTTATTACGATTACGACGGTCAGAAAATTCTCGCATATAAAAAGCGAGACGTGGAGAATAAAGCGTTCTCCATCATGACATCTAATAACGGATCGTTCACGGATGCATCCTTGTTTGGGCAGCAGTTATTCTCTGGCAGAGGGAAGTTCATCACGCTTGTGGAAGGAGAGCTTGATGCCCTAGCAGCTTACCAGATGCTCGGATCAAAGTGGCCCGTTGTATCCCTGAAGTCTGGTGCCAACTCCGCCGAGAAAGATATCAGAAAAAATCTGGAGTTCTTTAATCAGTACGACAAGGTTGTCTTGGCTCTGGACAACGACAAGCCGGGTAAAGAAGCGGCAGAGAAACTGAGTCAGATCTTTGAGGTAGGTCAGTGCCTGATCATGCCTATGCATCGGAAAGATCCTTGTGAATATCTGATGGCCAATGACAGTGCAGGGTTCATCCGGGAATGGTGGGAAGCAAAGCCGATCAGCCCTGATGGTATCGTATGTGGCACAGACATCTGGGATATCGTCAGCACAGAACTCACTAACGAATCAATCGACTATCCATGGCAGGCTCTTAATGATCTGACATATGGCATCCGTAAAGGTGAGCTTGTCACGGTCACTGCCGGATCTGGTATCGGTAAGTCGGCAATCCTCAAAGAAATTATCTACCATATCCTACAAAATACCGACGAAAAAATAGGTGCTTTGTTTATGGAAGAGAGCATCAGACGTACAGGCCTTGGGCTTATGTCCATTGATGCTAACAAACAGTTCCATCTCCCAACCACCACATACACCAAGGATGAATTAAAAACTGCCTTCAAGAATACTGTAGGTTCAGGACGTGTATATCTCTATGATCATTTCGGATCAACCGAGATCGACAACATCGTTAGTCGTATCAGGTATATGGCCAAAGGTTTAGAGTGCCAGTACATCTTTCTTGATCACATCTCAATCATCGTATCGTCCCAAGAAAATGGGGATGAGCGCAAAGCACTAGACGAAATCGTGACAAAGCTGAGAATGCTGGTGCAAGAAACTAATATCGCACTGTTCATTGTCTCCCATCTTAAGAGGCCACAGGGTGGTGGTCATGAGATTGGCGGGGTCACAACGCTTTCACAACTACGAGGCTCCGCTGGTATTGGCCAGCTTTCAGACATAGTCATTGGTCTGGAAAGGGACAGCCAAGCAGAAGACCCGATCACTCGTAACACCACACAGCTTCGTGTACTGAAGAACCGATTCTCCGGTGAGTCAGGACCCGGTAGTAAACTTCTCTGGTGTAAAGAGACCGGAAGAATGACCGAAGTATTTGATGACTTCGATAACACACAGGAGAGTTTCTGATGACATCACAAATAAACAAACGAGCCATCATCACTGGTGTCCGTGGACAAGATGGATACTACCTAAGTAGACTGCTACTAAATAAAGGATACGAAGTCGTCGGTGTATGCCGCCGTCATTCATCTAGAGATAATCAACGTACTAATTTTCTTCCGAAGTACCAAGAGATTGAAGGAGATATTTGCGATACATCTTTTATAATGACGTTGATTAAAAATGAGAAGCCTACTGAGTTCTATAATCTGGCAGCACAGAGTCATGTTGGCTACAGTTTTGAAAATCCTGATGTAACTTTTGAAGTGAATGCCAATGCAGTACTGGGAATGCTCGAATCAATTAGACTGACATCTCCCCGTACCAAGTTCTATCAGGCATCAACCTCTGAGATGTTTGGAACAGTGCTATCAGGGATGGCCAACGAACAGACTAGACTTAGCCCAGCATCTCCTTATGGCGTGGCAAAGACAGCGGCACATCACATGGTAAAGCTTTACCGAGAATCATACGGGTTGTTTGCCTGCTCAGGTATCCTGTTTAATCACGAAAGTTCCCGGCGTGGTAAAGACTTTGTGACCCGGAAGATCACCTCATTCGTGGCAGATTACAGACGCTATGTTCCTTCGTCAGATCATAAGCTCAAGCTGGGCAACATCGAATCGGTGAGGGACTGGGGCTGGGCACCTGATTATGTGAGGGGCATGACGATGATGCTTGACAACAAAGACCCAGACGACTATGTTCTGGCAACGGGAAGTACCCGATCTATCCGTGATCTTTTGGACATAACGTTTAACCATATTGGCATCACCGATTGGACAAAGATTGTTGAACACAATACACCAGAAGATCTCAGACCTAACGATGTCACAAGGCTCTGTGGAAACGCAGACAAGGCACGGTATGATTTAGGATGGGAACCAACAATCGGCTTTGAAGAAATGATTAGGGGAATGATAGATGCAGAAACCCCATAAATATATTATTGATATTGAGACAGACAGTCTCGATGCCACAAAGATTTACTGTGTTGTAATTCAGGGGGTGGACCTTATCAGTAATCAAGAAGTCAGCTTTGGAATTCCAGAGGTCTTCACCTATGGTGGGGGCTTCGGTTATCCAAGCCTCAATGATTTCAGGAAAAGATTCTTGGGGGAACACGATACTATTTTCGTGGGCCATAATATTATCAGCTTCGATATCCCAATTATCAATAGACTATTAAAGATGGACATACAGATTCATCAGGCCGAGGATACTCTACTGATGTCCCAGATTGCTGACCCGAAAAGAGAAGGGGGTAACTCTTTAAAAAACTGGGGGAAGATACTAAACTTTCCAAAGCAGGAGTTCACCCATTTTACCGGGGGCCTGACTGAAAAGATGGTTGAGTATTGTGTGCGGGATGTCGCAGTAAATGCAAAAGTATGGATGACTTTGCGGAACAACAAAAGTATACCTGAGAATGTTTTGCAAATGGAGCGTAGTGTTAGATACATCATAGACAAACAAAAAGCCTATGGCTTCTGTCTTGATATGCCAGAGGCCATGATCTTCTACGCTTTTCTTGAGGATAAACTTAACACTATCGAAAAAGAACTTCAGGATATCTTTGAACCTACCACGATTCATATGAAGACAAAGACAAAGATCATCCCCTTTAATCCGGGGAGCCGTCAGCAAATTAGTGATCGCCTGATTAATGAGTTTGGGTGGGAACCAAAAGATTTCACGCCAACTGGACAGCCAAAGATTGATGAGACAATCCTAAAAGAGATAGGGAGCATCGAGGCTTTGAAGATGGTGGATTATTTAACACTCCAGAAAAGAAAGGCCCATGTTCAGTCATGGATTTCCGCTGCTGATGTAGATAACATGGTGCATGGTAGTGTCAGAACCTTAGGTACAGTCACGGGACGTATGACACACAACAGTCCTAACATGGCTCAGGTGCCTTCTGTAAGAGCCGAGTATGGTGAGAGATGTCGTAGCCTATGGGTTCCTAAAGACCGGGTTAATAACGTACTCCTTGGCACTGATGCAGAGGGGCTTGAGCTTCGATGTCTTGCCCACTACATGGACGATTCAGAATTTACACGGGAAGTTTTGGATGGGGATATCCATACCTTCAACCAGAACAAAGCCGGACTAGCTACCCGAGATCAAGCCAAGACATTTATCTATGCTTTGATTTATGGGGCAGGTCCCTCCAAGATTGGTCAGATTGTAGGGGGAGGATCCCGAGAAGGTAAGACAATGATAGACACCTTCATGTCATCCCTGCCCAAACTTCAGACCTTGAAGAACAAGGTAGAGCGAGCAGTTCAACGGGGTTATATAACGGGATTGGATGGACGGCGTATACCTGTTGAGTTCCCACATACTGGTCTAAACTATTTACTTCAAAGTGCCGGGGCTATCATTTGTAAAACATGGTTAGTTCAGATCGATCAAGCGATTAAACAAAAAAGAATTCGGGGAGTACCCGTTGCTAATATTCATGATGAAATTCAATTTGAAGTTAACAGGGAGGATGTCGATGAACTAACAGAGGCGACCCATGCTTCTATCAAGAAGACCAAAACAATTCTAGAGTTTAATTGCGACCTAGATTGTTCAGTTATAATTGGCGAAAACTGGGCAGAGACCCACTGAGATTTTTTGCAGGTCGGGGGTTGACGATGCCCCGGACCAACCCCACCTAGATGGTAGGCCCGGTTCTCGGCCACTCACCTAGAACAAACACACCCTTACAAAGGATATAAAGATATGTTAAAGAAGGCAGCACAGCAGCCTATGGATACTTCACCTTCACGTTTCGTTCTCTCAGGTAAGCTCTTTTATGGGCACCTTCATCCTGATTTTCCTGACACTGCTTTTACTCCTCGATGGGGACTGGCTCTGTCCTTGGATAAAGATATGCAGAAACTTGCTGAAACAAATACCATGACCGTAAAAGAACCTACGGCTATCATGGATAGTTCGTATGTGTCCCTTCATAAGAATGTAAAAAACTCCCGGGGCGAAGATAATGAAGCACCCCTTGTAGTTGATTCTAAGAAGCGCCGTATTCCTAATGATATTCTTAGCAGCATTGGATGGGGTACCGATGTTAAGGTTCTTGTCTCACGCTTCTACATGTCGAAATGGGCCAAGTGGGGATTCTCTATCGATAAGATTCAGGTTATCAACCTCGTTGAGTATGAGGGTAGCTCTGATGAATTTGATGAGGAGGACGGCTTCGAAGCACCGAGTTCATCAGGAGCAGGAGTCTCAAGGTCAGACGCTGACATTGATGACGACCTACCCTTCTAAGGTATAGGCCAGTGACACTTCATAACATCGTAAAGAACATTCAAAAAACCATTGAATGTGGTGAGTCTTCTCCTTCTGCAAAGGACATGAATGATTTCCTTGACGAAGTTCGTGAAGCTGTCACTGGTCTATTCGAAGAATGCAGGGATCCGAAAAAAGAGAAAGAGAGAGATACCCTCCGCTTCTCTTCTCTTGGTAAAAAGAACAGACAGTTATGGTACAAGGAACATATGAAAAGTTCCGAGAGTTCTTTACCTTATGACACATTACTAAAGTTTACTTATGGTCATTTACTCGAATCCCTGCTTCTTCTTTTAGTTAAGACTGCTGGACATAAGGTCACAGATCAGCAAAGAGAATACGAAATTGACGGTGTCAGAGGACACATCGACTGTAAGATTGATGGTGTCATTGTTGATGCAAAGAGTGCGTCTGACTTTGGGTTTCAGAAATTTAAAAAGGGGGATTTACAAGACGACCCGTTTGGATACATGCAACAGCTTGGGGCTTATATCCAAGCAGACAGTGCAGACGAAGGCGGGTTCCTTGCTATTAACAAAGTGACCGGAGAAATCTGCTACATGCCGGTTACTATTTTGGAAACACCTAGTGCTAAAGAAAGAATTGCCGAAGCTAAAGAAGTCATTAGTAAAGGGGAGCCCCCGGAAAGATGCTTCACACCCGTCACGGCCAAGAAAGATGGCCGACAGTATCTTAGATCAGGCTGTGTCTACTGTGACTTCAAGCACACGTGCTGGGCGGACGCCAACCAAGGCGAAGGGCTCATCGAAGAAAAAGGTTGGAACGACCAGCCAAAGTATTACATTGACGCCGTGGGAAATGTTTTTTAAAGGAAAGATAGACCCTCAATGGTTCTTCGGTTTTCTTTATATTGTCTACAATAAAAAAACAAAACAGAAATATGTTGGACGTAAGCAGTTCAAAAGATATTCCAAGAAGAAGGCCGTAGGATATACGGACTGGAAGACTTATAAAAGCTCGTCAAGATATCTCCATGCTGCTATTAAAGACTATGGCCTGAATAACTTCAGGTTTATTATTATCCATCAGTATGAGACAAGAGGAGGCCTAACATACGCAGAAGCAAATGCTCAACATAAACTTGATGTCCTATCAAGCAAGCTGGATAGTCAAGAAGAACGGGAGTATTACAATAGACAAATCGGAGGGATCAGATTTATACCTAAAGAAGTATGCCCTGATTTAAACGAAAAGCTAGGCACTATCCTACAAGAATTATAACATCTGTAAAAGGACAAAGATACCAATGACAACCAAGATCACAAATATTTCACAGCACCTCGAAGATATTGGGCACATCTCTAGCAGAGAAGCTCTGCTTGATTATGGGATCGTGTCTCTCCGTGATGCAATCTATAAGCTCCGCTGTAAGGGTATGGACATCACGACTGAGCAAAGGGTTAACCCAGTTAACAATAAGATTTACACACGTTACTGGAAGACTTAATTTAATGGCCGGATCAGAATACCAAGGGTCCTCTAATATCGATCTCGATTATGTGACGTTTGATATGCTTAGTACCACGGATGCTAGTTGGGGTCCAGAGCAGCTAATGTGGTTTGCTGTTATTGCCCAAGCTATTCTCGATGCAACCAAGGAACCAAGGTCTTCTGATTCGGAAGCTATCTGTGAATACCGGCGTTCTGCTACACGATGGTTGACAGTGGTGTCGGCCTGTGTCACAGCGGAGGATCGAGAAACGGTCTGCGAGAACGCCGGTATCTCAGAAGATCAAGTAAGGCGGTTGTCCACGAACGTGCTGTTCCATGGCCAACCATTTGAAAGATTCCGAATCAATGCCCTGTTAGACACAGCAATAACTACAACATAAGGAAATAAAAACTATGGATATCTATGTCGTCTTTATGGTATTTGCTTTCGCACAAGGTCCGGATATGAGTAGTAATCCTATCTATGTAGGGGAAAACAAGGAATACTGTGAACAAACCGCAAACGATTACAACGAATTTTATAAAGAGCTCGACTATAGAAAAGCGGTATGTCTAAGAATCGGCACCGCTTATAACCCCCAGATTGATAATGATGAGACTATCTTTTTGAGACGTGCAGATTCCCTAATTGATAACATCCCTTCTGGGTCTTAGTAGATGGCTATCATTGATATGGTTAACAAACCACCTCACTACAGAACAGGTAACTGGGAAGTTATCGATATCCTAAAAGATCAACTGAGCCCAGAAGAATATCATGGGTTCCTACGGGGTAACGTCCTGAAGTATTTGTTCAGATATAAGAACAAGGGTGGGCATGAGGATCTTCAAAAATCCCAGTGGTACCTAGATAAGCTGGCCACTTCTGTGAAACACGAACAGTCTAAAGGATTAATGGACCATGATCGAATTGAATTTTAATGTTTATCAGGCAGCGTCGAGGAAGACTGCGGTGTATCCTGATGATGCCAAGGTAATCTACCCAGCCATGGGTTTAGCCGGTGAGGCTGGGGAAGTTTGTAACAAGATCAAGAAGATCACACGAGGTGATGTCGAGCTCTCTGAGATTAAAGATGATCTTGCCGGGGAGCTTGGTGACGTGCTGTGGTATGTCTCTGCGCTATGCTCTGATATGAATCTTAGACTCGGGGATGTGGCAAAGCTCAATCTGGATAAACTCAACGGACGCCTCGAAAAGAACTTACTCGGAGGAACTGATATGCGCTCTAAATTAAATAATCAAACTATAAAAATTGAAAAGCTGGAGGCCGAGATAGAAGTGCTACAAAAAAGAATTTCATTTTCGTTGCGCTTGCCATGAGATATGTTAGAATAAGGGTTCAGCCATGATGGAACAGGATAGAAAAATCCCTGACTACTTAGGGAGCTACAGAGAAAGTAAGGCACTTGCTCATAAAATCCGTATGTACTGGAGTAACAGAGGTTATGAGGTAAACGTGTATGTTGAAAAGTTCAAGCTAGATCCAACGGGCTCAGAGTATTTTCAAATCAGGTCTGATATTAATCTAAAAGGTGCGTAAACAAATGATGAATAATAACTATCTTCCCTCGCTCTATCAACAATACATTCACCTCTCTCGTTATTCACGTTGGGATAAAGAAAAAGAACGTCGTGAAACTTTCCCAGAGACTGTCTCTCGATACTTTGATTTCTTCGATGATCATCTTGGACCGGATATTCTTACAAGAGAACTAAGAGATTATCTGGAAACCAAAGTTCTTGACCTACAGGTGATGCCATCTATGCGATGCATGATGACTGCTGGTCTTGCACTGAAGAGAGAGAATGTTGCAGGGTATAACTGTTCGTATCTCCCGGTCGATCACCCACGGGCTTTTGATGAGTGTCTATATATCCTGATGAATGGGACAGGGGTAGGGTTCTCGGTCGAACGAGATTACATTAATAAGCTACCCGCTGTTTCCGAGACCTTGGAATATTCAGACTCAGTTATTAATGTAGGGGATTCAAAAGAAGGCTGGGCCCGTGGTCTTCGTGAACTGATTGGATCCCTGTATCAGGGGTCTATCCCACAGTGGAACATGGATAAGATCAGACCTGCTGGTGCCTTGCTCAAAGTATTTGGTGGTCGGGCCTCAGGACCAGAGCCCCTTGAAGAACTGTTCAGATTTACTGTTAACACGTTCAAAGACGCAGCGGGACGCAAACTTAACAGCCTTCAGTGTCATGACATCATGTGTAAGATCGGAGATGTGGTTGTTGTCGGCGGTGTCCGTAGATCAGCCCTTATCTCCCTGTCCAATCTATCTGACACACGTATGAGAAATGCAAAAGTAGGTGAGTGGCACAAGGCAAATCCACAAAGGGCCTTGGCCAATAACTCGGTATGCTATACCGAGAAGCCGGATAATATTGGTGTCTTCATGGAAGAGTGGCTGGCTCTCTATATGTCTAAGAATGGGGAGCGGGGTATCTTCAATAGACAAGCAGCAAAAGATCATGTCAAGAAGAATGGTCGCCGTGATCCTGACCACGAGTTCGGAACAAACCCATGCTCTGAGATTATTCTCAGGCCAAATCAATTCTGTAATCTGACAGAGGTTGTCTGCCGTCCCTCTGATACTAAACAAACCCTGATGGATAAGATCAAGGCCGCAACAATCCTTGGCACTATCCAGTCCACGCTTACTAATTTCAAATACCTCAGAAAAATCTGGCGTAAAAACACAGAGGAGGAAAGACTTCTTGGTGTTTCACTAACGGGGATTTTAGATTGTCCTCTTCTGACCGAGGAAAACCCTGATCTGGAGAAACTTCTAAATGACCTACGTGAATACGCAGTCGAAGTCAATCGTGAATACGCTGATTTGCTGGGCATTAATCCTAGTGCATCGATCACTTGTGTCAAGCCTAGTGGTACTGTCTCTCAGCTTGTTGATAGTTCTAGTGGTATTCATGCCCGTCATAATCCTTACTATATACGCACTGTCCGTTCTGACATTAAAGACCCGCTTACAGAATTTATGATCAAGGCTGGCTTTCCAAACGAGGCAGATCTTGGTAATTCACAGAATGTTATCTTCTCTTTCCCCATGGCTGCACCAGAAAATTCAATCTGTCGAACAGATAAGACTGCGCTGCAACAGCTTAACTTCTGGAAGATTTATGCCACAACTTGGTGTGAGCATAAGCCTTCAGTCACAATCTCGATGAAAGACGACGAGTGGCTTAAGGTAGGGGCGTGGCTCCATGATAACTGGCATTATCTATCAGGCATTGCATTTCTACCATTCGATGATCATGTCTATCAACAAGCCCCGTACACCGATATCAATGAACAACAATATAAAGAAATGCTTATGACTATGCCAACAGATATCGACTGGGAAGACCTAGCCTTTTACGAGAAAGAGGACAACACCATTGCGTCTCAGGAGCTTGCCTGTGTTGGCAACTCCTGTGAGATTTTCTGATGAAAAAGAAATTCTCTCGGAGCCTGTATAACATGGCAGACAAGACTGCAAAAGATGTCATCAGCAGTTACCTGAAAAGCGAGGGTCACTCGATTGTTAACAGCAAAGAAAATTACTACGCAGATATAGAGACAACCAAGAACGGTGGGAGTTTCTTTCACGAGGCCGAGATGAAGTTCTCATGGAAGGGTAAGTGGCCAGAACATTGGTCAGAGATTCGTATTCCATCAAGGAAGAAGAGGTTACTAGATAAGTATGATGAGGAAGATCTTACGTTCTATGTAATTTCTGCGGACGGTGAAAACTTCTGGAGAATTCCTGCGGACGTGGTAAGATCTTCAGAAGTTAAGGAAGCTAGTAATAGATACCTTGACAAAGGCGAAACGTTTTACCATATATCCGTTGACAATGCAGAGCTTTATTAATAACAATAGAAATGAAAATGACTGAAGAAGCCAGCAAGAATGCAAGAATCAAAGAACTCTCTGAAGAGATTCGAAATTGTCAGGAAGAACTGTATGACATCACAATGTCTGAAAGCGAACGGGCTTACAATAGCTACGAAGTAGCGGCAGAGAATGCCAAAGAACTTTGGCGGTCTTATCTTAATACCCTGTATGGGGACCATGGTATGATTATACATGACGAGGTAATAAAAAGAAAAAGGTTCTGTCTTAGAAGTTCGCCACCACTCTAGCCCTAGAGTCCCATCCTTTTTAAACTGGTAGAGTACAATGACAAAGATATTTATCGGTTATGATAACCGAGAAGACGTGGTATACCGTGTATGCCACGCCTCTATTCTTAGAAACTCACCGGGTCTGAAGGAGGAGGACATTATCCCACTCCGACACCAAGAACTTCGGGATGCTAAAAAGTTCTGGCGCACATGGAGAGTTGATGAGAAAGGAGACTACTGGGATGAAACCGATGGACGACCTTTCTCTACAGAGTTTGCTTTTACACGGTTCCTTGTACCCGAGCTTGCCAGACGAAATGGACTATCTGAAGGACCTGTTGTTTTTCTCGATTGTGATTTTCTGTTTCTGGGTGATATCCAAGAGATGATCGAGGATCACTTCGACACTACCAAAGCGGTATCGGTTGTGAAGCATGACTATACCCCCCAGTCCTCGATCAAGATGGACGGCAGGCTTCAGATGGCTTACAATATGAAACTCTGGAGCAGTCTAATGCTCTTCAACATGAGCCACCCTGAAAACATTAAACTCGATATCAGTACCGTGAACACAGCCCTGGGCACACACTTGCATCAGTTTGGATGGCTGTCTTCCCCAGATCTGATCGGAGACATCCCGGTCAAATGGAATTTTATCGAGGGTGAAAACGAAGGTGTCACACCAAAAGCTATCCACTATACCGAAGGAGGCCCATGGTTTCCTAAATACAGAAACTGTCTATTCTCTCAGGAATGGATGAACGAGTTTGAAAAGCTTGGCCCACCAAAATTATTTTATTAACAAAGGAAACCGACCACTACCATGACCATCCCATACAAACTAGATCTTCACGTCCCTATCAATGTAATCACCTCTTTCAAGATCAGCGACTATGACGTATACGCCCGACGTTTTATCGAAAGCTGGGTAAAGTTCTGGCCTAAGAACATCAGGCTCACTGTGTATTATGATGGTGGAAAGTTACCAAAAGATATCATTAAAGAAAAGAATATTATCTATGTGTCTCTGGATAAGAACACGGATCTAAATTCTTTCAAGACAAAGAACGCTCAGTTTAATGGGGGTAAGCCTTACAACTATCGGATGGACGCTGTTAAATTCAGCCACAAGGTGTTCGCCCTATGTGATCATGTGAAGTACATGTCTTCAAAGAAGGACATGGGATGGATTTGTTGGATTGATGCGGACGTGATTACCACAAAGAAAGTAGATAACAACCTTTTGAATCTTGTTTTTCCTGACACGTCAGATGTGGTACATCTTGGACGTGAAGGGATTATCGATTATTCTGAAACAGGCTTCATTGGTTTTAATCTTAATTATAATAAGGCTCATGAATTTCTCCGTGACTGGCGGGGCCTATATACATCCAATGAAATTCTTGGCTTAAGGGAATGGACAGATGCTTTTTCGTTCGAACGGCTCCTCAACCTTCACAAAAACCATGGGATTAATGCTCACAATCTTTCACCTTATACCGCAACACTGGATGCGTTTGAGTACTCTGCTTTGGCCCAGTACTTCATTCACTTTAAAGGGGGCCGTAAGACGATTCTTAATGCGCCTTATCAACACGGACCTTTGCGTTATAAAGAGATCGAAAGGTTCATCACCCATTACAAGAGCACCAAGCTTCTCGAAGTCGGTACGTGGAATGGCCGGAGAGCTTTACGCTTACTTAGTGCTGCACTTGAAAATTCGGATTCTGTTCATTACGTCGGACTGGATACTTTTGAAGACGGCAGTGAAGAACTGGACAAAGAAGAAGCTAACGTAAAGCAGCGGACATACCTTCATAATGTTAAGGCACTCCTTAATAACTATTCCAAGGATGCTCTTATGGAAGGAAAGAAGGTCAGCTTCGAACTGATCAAGGGTAATTCAAAAGACACTCTTCCCCAGATCATGTCTCGATATTCCCCAGACTTTGCTTACATCGATGGGGGACACTCAATCGAAACGATTAGATCGGACTATAATAACCTGAAGGATGTCCCTGTTGTTGTCTTTGATGATTACTACAGGCCATCTGGCGAAGGCGGGGAAATCCTAGACACTGCGAAGTTTGGGTGTAACCTGATTATTGATGGGGAACTTTCCAAGGATCTTCACTCAGGTGTGATCCCGTCACGGGACGGGGTACGGGGAGGTGGGATCACTTGCCTTGCCTATGCTATTAATAGCAACTTACCTATCCCCCCCGACTTCGAAAATATCTCAGTTCCTATCAAGGTGCAGCCACGTGACTGCGTCCCCGATGAGTATATCCACAATAATATCAAGTCGAATCATCTGACAATTGATAAGTGGATTAACTCCCGATACCACTGGAATACGGAGAGTGTTATCTGTGTCTCTGGTGGTCCCTCAATCAAGAGGGAATTGCCTTTAATTCAGGAGCTCTACGAAAGAGGACACAAGGTTGTTTGCGTGAAACACGCCCATAACTTCCTGATGGAAAATGGTATTATACCTTGGGGCTGTGTCATCCTTGATCCACGAGAACTTGATGGTATCTCAACGCATGGCTTTAAGCGCCGTGACCTGCTGGATAATCCGAATCCCAATACATATTACTTTGTGGCTTCGATGACAGACCCATCTGTGACCTTTCATCTGAAAAGAAAGAAGTCCAAGGTTATCGGCTGGGATGCGTTCTCGAATGCTGTGGTGAACTTTGAAGGTATGTCGGACAGGCTCTTGATCACTGGTGGAACCTGTGCAGCGATGCGGCAAATTGCCCTGATGCATACTCTTGGATTCCGTACGTTTCATCTATTCGGTTACGATGCCTGTATGGATTTGAATGATCCGGTTGACATGAGTACGAAGGACGACACAGGCCGTCAGAAATATCTACAGGTCTCAGTCGGTGAAGAGTCCTTTATCTCAACAGGGGAACTGCTGGCCATGGGACAAGACATGGAACAGTTCTTCCAGAGAGACGATGATTCCGAGTATCATGTATATGGCAAAGGTGGTATGGGATATGCCCTCTGGCAGATTGAGAAAGATAAGAAAAACTATGACTCCTACAAATCATTCTTACAGGTCAATGTGTCATGACAGTAATTAATTTTCCGGGTACTGAGTTATCGCATATTCCTGACCTGACCCAAGAAGATAAAATTGATAATATCAGAAATGATCTGGATAAACTTGAAGAGTATCTGGATAAAGCCGGAGACTATGTTGACGGAGTTTTGCTGGTGACGTTTTCTAAAAATGAATGTCATCACTGGATTACTGCCGGTTTGTCAGTACCGGATATCTATTTTATGCTAAGTCGTATCCAGAATTCTCTTATTGAGTATGCGGATGCATTACAAGAGGAGTAATACACTATGGAAATTATGGAAAGAGTTTGGGATGCACGTGATATCTTCATGCAAATCGGTGGTCTGATTGTTGTTGCAGCATCATTGCTAGTCGCTGGCACAAAGACACCAGATCCTAATACCCTTCTAGGCCGTGCTTATAAACTTATCGAATGGGCTTCGCTTAATTTCGGCAAAGCAAAACACACAGGCGAAGCTAAGTAAATACGATGTTATCAATAATTGGGACTGTCCTCAGCGTATTCAATAAATTAGCTGGTTTTATTATGCCATACTTTGCGGGTAAGAGATCAGCCCGTGCTGACTATGCTGAGGAGTCCCTCAAGAAATCACAGGAGAAAAATGAAATACGTACCGATGTTAAGCGGATGTCTCCTTCTGATGTTACTAAGCGCCTGCTCGACAAGTGGAGCCGGGATTGACATCTGCTCTATCATGGAGCCCATTCTTATTTCACATGATGATGTCCTGACAGAAGGGACGGCTAGACAGATCTTAATTCATAATGAAGTTTATGAAAGAGTCTGCCAAAAATAATCACATAAAGGAGAACTGAATGAGTACGACTTATGAAGCGAAACCTAAACAGCTAAAAACTAGCACGTGTAAATGTGATGGTAATTGTAAATGTAAGACAGCGGATTATCCAGTGTTCTATTCACAAGGTTCTGCTCAGGTTCAGGTGGTTAAGAAGGCTGGTATCGATATGAAAATTGATCTAGATACTCAATGAACTCTGGACGTACGACTTTCGGTAGATTTGTCAACGGCAAAGCTTTTCCAGTCCTGCGGATGTAATCATCAAAAGCTGACCGCATCAAGTCTCGGGGGTTAAAGCTAAAGGGTTTGTCAGGATTTTCCTGCATCTGTTCCCTCGCCGCCATGATAATTACCTGAGCTTGTTCTGAGTATTCTCTGACAGCATCTTTATCGCCTTCCTCTTGTGCGATCAGTAGTTCAACGTACGCATTTTTCAGGTCATTGGCGAACATACTCCCCCGATCTTTGTAATCACGGTTGATCATAATTTCTTTGTAAGCGGCGCTTCTGGCTTCGATCACAGCCGTGGGGGCAAAGCCGATTGCTTGCAGGACAGCGTCCGCCAAGTTTACGCCGCCAAAAGATTCCACCCCAAGCTCACGTCCCGACAGGCTGACACGTCTGCCCCCCTCCGTAGCTAAGTAGAGGTTCTTGAAAACCGGGGGCATCAGTTCGACCACGGATAATAGGGTGTCACCGTTGTTATAACGCCTAACAGCGTTTGAAATGCTTCCAACCATACCACCAACAGGCCCAAAGAAATCTTCGGGGTTTGCTTTTTTCTGACCAAGAATGTTTTGGAACAGAGTACGTGGACCCTCAAGCCCGGTACGTTTACCAATCTCTAATCCTAATAGTGATAACGCACCACGGTTTGTTAACGCACCTGATATTTCCTGACCAAGCCCTATGTCGTTTAACAAATCCATAAGAAAATCTTCAGGGGATTCTTCTTCATCGCTGAAGACCTGAGCAATCAGTGACAGCATATCCCCGATTATCGCAGCGGCGGGGAGACCAAGGATGCCACCACCAGCGACAAAACCCATTGTCGAATACAAAGCCATAGCGGCGTAGACTTTTCTGGTTTCACGATCTATCTTGATTGGCTTGCCGTTGACATCAATGCCAGAGGTTCCGGTCATGGCTACGTTCAATGCGCCTAGATAATATCTGAAAACCTTTGTCTGGTATGGTAGGAACTGCGTAACAATTCCACGGATAGGACCACGGTTATATGCAGGACGTTCAGTCTTATCAAACTTGAACTGGGTCTTTTCGACAGAGAACATGACAAAATTCTCTAGTGTATATTCCCCGAATCTGTTTTTACCCTCGGCTTCAAAAAGCAGTTTAGATTTTTCGGGGGACTTCTTAGCTAATTCGATAGCAGCAATGGCCGTGGCAACTCGGTTGAATTGTTCAACCCATGCAAAGGCAAAGCCTGATCCCTGAATTACTGTTGCAATGGCACGGGCCGCAGGATTATTACCTTTGTACAATCCTTTTTGTGCCAAATTAGATGTGATATCTGAAAGCTGCATAGGCTGTAGGGTAGGCTGAATACTCTGTAATACAGCCCAGTCTGCGTCTGAGAGTCCCGCAGGTTTCTTTGTAAAGTCAAAGGGTCTGTCGGCGAACTGAGTAAACTTGTCTCTCCAAGAAAGGGCTCCGACTTTTGGGGCTTTTATCGACATCTGTTTTGTCATAAGCAGGGCGATCTTTGTTCCCTTGGTTAAAGCCTGCAGAGCCTGTGCTGGATTACCAGCAATTGCCAGCATGTAAGGTAAGGTTGTGTGGAAAAGACCAACCAGATTTACAATAGCTGACGACAAGTTCCCACCGAGCCAGAACGTAAAGGCACTTCTCTTGGCAAAATCTGAGAGTTCACTATGTTTAGAAAGATAACCGTCCTTTCCCCAGACCTCTTGAATCTGTTTAGACACATCTTCTGGAATAGAAGAATCTCTTTCTGCCTTACGTATCTCTTTCTGAAGAAGAGCGTTATTAGGCAGACGAGAAATAATGTTGGCCTGTCCTGAGATAAAGTCGTTCCACCCGCTACTCAGATACGAGGACAAATTCTCATTGGTCAAGTGCCCGGGGACGCTGTTTGATTTTGGAAGAGCTCTCGTTGCCACGTCCTTACTAAGTTTTGCCGCCAGTTTTTTTCTGAAATCGGCTAACTCTCTATCTGTATAGGTGGCATTTTCTAATTGGATAGTATCAAAGATACTTAGAATTTTACTGACATCATCAATGTCCAGATCTTTTAAAAAGTCATTTCGATCTACCGTGAAAACAACGTTTTCCGGAGAACCGGGAGATTCACTATCACGGGCCATGGGTCTGTATAAGGGATTATCTTTAAAAAACTTTATCGAAAACTCTCTGGCTTTTCTCACAGATTTCTTTAGTACGGTTCCATCGGGTATCATTTTAAAACCTTTAATGGTTCTCCCGTTCCTGTCAATGTAAGTGAAATTGAAACCATAAGATCCAGTACGAAGTGACGGAGAATATAAAATACCTTTTTTCTTTAGAGCCTTTGTGTAAATAGTCAGAGTCTCTCTAAAGGGGTTGATCAAAGATTCGGTAATCCCGTTCTGCTCTAGCTGATTAATTTTGCTAGCTAGGCTTTCTTTGTTTTCTTGAATATCTTTGAAAGTTATTGGGACATAAGATTCCCCGTCTTTGCTATCAATTCTGATGGCATCGTTTGCTTGGTTCAACAAGGTTTCCACGATAGCTTCTACTTTTTCATCGTAGATAAAGTTTAGTGCGTCTCCGGTTTCTTTCACCACATCACTCAGTACTGAGCCGGGTTCAACTCGGAAAGTCATGCCTCTTCCCACTGATGGATCTTGGTGAACAAGGTCCTGACCATAGAAATCTTCACGTGAGACCGTTGATGGCTCTTTAAGAATTTTGTTGATTGTGTTTTCATTAGTGATCCCAAGATCCCTGAGGAATTTTTCGTCTACAACTGTTCCTGGTTTGAGCCGTTCGTCCATGACATACTTAACCAAGTCAAATAGAACATTGAGAGTGGCCTTCTCTGACTCGATTAGTTTATTCAAATGTCCTTCACTGGTTCGATCACGTACACCTCTTAAAACACTTTCATATTTATCTTCAATTTTTCGAACGATTTTGGCAACCGAACCAAGACCTTCGTACTTACTAAAGAAGTCCCAAGATGTGTTAACCTTGGAATAGGTCCAATCGTACATAGCCTGAAAAGTAGATTTCAAGGCTTTCTTACCGGGCTCAATTTTACTCTCTAGGGTTTTGATCAGAGGTAATGATCCTTGATCACCAGAGGCGTAGATCTTGTTAAGATTCGTATTGTCAATCAGAGATGCTGACCGTGCCTGTGAGGGTCTGGCCAATTCTCCAGAGGAGAACGCATCAAAGATTTCATCGATACTCTGGTACTCGTTGTTATTTTTCTTGGCGATTCCGGCCAAGGACTTGAGACCCTTTAGCAGTTTGGCCATGATTGTGCGGATGAAGCCCTTCTTCTTCTGGGGCAGTCCTTTGATTGAGTCGAGACCCTTTGCATAGGCCTTGCCCATGAGCTTGGCTTGTGCCTCAAGTATCTTCATTTCTGGATCAGTGTATGACCCGAGATCGATACCGTTCTGTTTTGCAAGCTCTGGGGTGAAGACTTCTCTCAGAATTTTTTGTTCACCATCGGTGAGGAACATTGTCTGGGCAACGTGGAAGGCTTCCTCGCCGACAAGAATATCCACTGAGGCTCTGGGGTTATTTTTGACATAGTCCGTGTTTAAGACGATTGCGTCACCTGTGCCCAAGGTAAACCCAAGGACCGTTTGAAATTTACCCCCGGAGAATTTGTTGTACATGTCCCGGATTTTAGTTGCCCCGGAAAACATGACGTTGACCTTGTCCCCGGCGAGCTTACGGATATCTTTAACCAGAGTTTCCTGCGCCTTACTGCTAAAGGGTCTCAAGTCCTTAGATTGTGCCTGAAACTGGGCACCTCTTTTAACTTCACCACGGACAGCTTTTTTATCAGGGTTGGCACCGATACGATCCAAGTAGGTCGCCGCACGTCTATTACCGATTTCCGCCGCTTTCGCTTGCTGTTCAAGACCCGTAACGATAGATTGTAATTCGGCTTGAGCCTTCTCGGTTACCTTGGTGGCGTATGTTTTCTCGCCTGTCTTAAGCTTCGTGGCCTTTTCGGTGAGCTTACCTCCCTCTTGTAACTTAGCAATGTTAAGAAATTCTGAGGTTCCTTTTCCATACAAACTATCCACTTTTTGAGCAAATGCTTTAGGCTTGGTGTATGCTTCTAAAAGGGATACACCCGGAAGAAGAACTTCAAGTTTCTTTTGTATTGGGTCAATAATCTTTTTAATCGCTACGGGAGCGGCTGTACTTAATTTCGCAATATCAACTTCAACTGTACCGGCGGGTAATGGGATCTTTGATTTTTTGGTAAGATTCTCTCTGAATCTTCGGAAAGTTTGATCAGATTTGCTGGCAGCAGCTTCCAAATTTGCAGGGGTCACGTCCTTTTCCATGACAACATTTGGTTTACCCAGTGCGTTTATAACTTCTGTCTGTTGTTCTGGGGATAGTGATGCTGGAATAATGAATTTTTCTGAGAATGGACTAATCTTTGGGATAAGAGATACAGGACCTTCTGCCACCACTCCGGTGTCCTCATCTAATAGAATAGGGGTACCAAGTTTTTTTGTTACGGCTTCTGATGCCGCTGCAAGAGTACGTACTGTCCCACTTGGGAGAGTGTTGATATGTCCTTGTAAGGGACTGCCCGATTCGAAGCCCCTGTTAAGAGAAGTACGAGCAGCAGTATCTAATGCTTTTTCCCTGTTTAGTACGTTCCCTGCTGGGTTACCACGGACCTTGAAAGGTGATGTAATCAGGGACATGATCATACCAGCGGAGCCGCCGTATAGGCCCTCTTCGATAGAAGCCATGTCTACGATAGGCTGATCAGGATTGTAGACGTAGTGTTCAATCAGGTTTTGACCAATGGCCTGTAGTGCTTCCTGTGATCCTTCAAGCCCGGCATCTATTGCGACCTCTTTTGCATACCTGAGAAGAAACTTTGACTCGTCCCTGATTTGTTCAAGCTTTCGGTAATACGTTGCGTCATCGGGGATAAGACCCATGGTCCGCTGTTTCGTCACAGCGCCGAGTTTTCCCCCAGATGCTGCTGCGAGGAAGCGTGATCCGAAGGGAAGAATTCTTCCTGCCGGCAATGCATCGGTGAGACCAAAAAGTGCCCCGCCAATGGTGGATATTCTAGCTTCTTCTTCGGTTGCTCCGGCTGCTTGGGCTCGTCTGTTTGCCTCGTCACCGGATGAGGCGGCACCAAGAGCCAGACCAGCGGCCAAGGAAAAACCAGATGCCGCAACGCCAGCCGTTAATGAGATCGGGGCTGTTGCGGCAACCGCAGCGCCGGTAACTGCGGCAGCGCCCATGCCTGCCATGAAGCCACCGATAGATCCCAAGGCATTGCCGAGATTCCCGGCCCACTCGTAAGAACGTCCGGGCCTATAGTTACGTAGGCCTTCGTCCATGAAGTCGGTGCCCCAATCTTGGAAATAGTTACCAAAGAGTTCGGTACCAAAGATTGCTTCTGGGACAGACTCAACGCCACTGATCGTGGAGCCTAAGAAGTTGTTGAACCCTAGTTGTATGCCGTTCACGGCTTCGCCAAATAGGGAGCGGTCGATGGCGAACCGGGTTGGGTCAGCCTGTTCAACCGCCAGATTTAGATTTGAATTGAATAATCTTTCAATATTTGTTCCTGCATACTTAGGATTTAATTTACCACGGACATCAGCTATGGCCTCTTCCATGGTAACATCGTCCCTAAAGGTATAGGTTTTACCAAAAGAATTAAGGGTTAGTTCTGACATAGTTTTTCTCTACAGTTAATAGTCTAGGGCGTCTCCTGGAACAAGAACGCCTCCATTGTCAAATCCTAACCGCCCCCGCAGAACGCTTTGAGACAGTATAAGCTGTATTAGCGTATCTTCTAGTTCTGCTTTACTTTGGCCCGTTACTGAAATTCCGTTCAGTTGTACATTTTCCGAGATATCCTTAAGCTGACCATAAATACTTGTTATATCATTATCAACAGTTTCGAGTTTATCCTCTAAGAAATCCCGATCACGGGCTGAAAGATCAGCCATATATTCCTGATCCTGACCCCTTTCTATAATATCAAGCTGTCTGTTTTCCAGATCCTCTTTTCTGCTTAGGGCATCTGCGTCTCTTCTCTTCTGAAGAGCCGAGAGACCACCCTGACCAAGAGAACCTGCAACAGTGGAACCGGGGACTGCCCCTGCTGCCATCATACCAAGGCCGAGTTCTAGGAGTGAGTTGTAGTCAAAGCCTTTCCCGGATTCTGTATCGTCTGTGTCTGTGTCTGTGTCTGTGTCTGTGTCTGTGTCTGTGTCTGGGGCTGTGTCTGGGGCTGTGTCTGGGGCTTCGTCAGTCATAAGGAATCGCTGTGCAACATCAGGCTCAAATCTTGGTCCACCGTTGTCAAGCAGCTTTGCCTGGTCTGCGGCTGCTTGTCGTGCGGCAAAATATGTTTGAAAAGATGGTCCCGGCGGGGGATCACCATACAACCCATGCCAAGTCTGGGTAGGAATGTTTTCAAGATCACCGACACCTGTTTCAAACTGTGTGTTAAACCAATCAGACAAGGACGAAGACAGAGCCTGTAGATCTTGGTTTAAGTCTTCGACCTCATAACCGTCCTGATATCTTCGTACACCGATCTCTCCGCCGTCTTTTGCGAAGAGGGATGCGGCGGCCAGTGCAGCACCAGCTATCTGTCCTCCCACGGATGGGGGTTGCCCAAACGTGGTTTGTAGGGATGATCCGGGGACCGAAGCTCCGGTAAGAAGGCTCTGTAAGCCAGATGCCTGTGCCATAGGGTACTGGCGCTGTGTTAAGAAGTCCTGATATGCGGTATCAAGGGCACCCTGACGTTCAGAACGTTCCCGCTCACCGGCAAGTTCGGATTCTTTCAGACCTGATGTGAGCACTCCCTGAAGTCCTGTTCCTAAAGCAGCCATCTGTGGAGCAGCCTGTGATGCCGCTGCACGGTCACCCATTAGCTGGGCAATGGCGTTCTCGAAGGCTTGCTGTGATCCCGTTGCCTGAATGTCCCCCAGATTCTGCTGGATATTTCTTTCAGATTCCATTTGTTCAAGGGCCGCACGAGAACCACCAAAGGCACCGGAAAGAGTGGCCTGAGAGTTAAGCCGGTTACGTTGGATGTCACCCTGTTTACGGGCTTCTCTCAGGGCAATGTCAGTAACACCCTGCTGATAGGGGGACATGTATGGGCGCATGTCGGTCCCGGCTAACTGAGTTGCACCTAGTCTTGACTGATTCATTGCCTCGGCAAAAGACGGGGCAGCAATTCCTGAAATGTCGCTGATGCCCTGACGTGCGTTCCTTTGATTTTTACCAGAAAGAGCCTGCCGTGGTCCCTGATATGCCTGATACGGCTCGAACGAAGTCTCAGTAGCTCTGAGAAGGTTAGCCTGATTAAGACGGTTGTACCACTGCGGAAAATTAGTCTGGGACTTGATTTGTCCTTGTTCTTCAATATCTCCCGGTTTAAAAAGACTGTCAAGAAATCCCATTATGTCTTCCTTTTTAAGTGTTCAACTAATTGATAAATCATATCCTGACCAACTTTGTTTGCATCGCTTTCTTGGGCACCATTCATCATACCAAGGTTTGTGATGGCGTCACGGGGAATGACGTATTCTTTGTTTGAGACACGAGCCGGGACAGAATTAAAAGGGTTCTGTAGATTGTCCATCTTACCCGAGATTCCACCGCCTGCTGCATAGACACGGGTTTTGATAGCATCATCACGAGGACCACCGGGACCACTGATCATACCATTGTAGTTCTGGTTATCCATTAGCTTTTGGGATAGGGCTGCAAGGCCACCCTCGTTGCCCTTGACTGCATGGGCAGGGACAACGTGATCACCCTCGACCATGGGGAGTGCCCTGTTGCGGGAAGAGACGGGGCCGCCATGGGCGAAACGGGAACCGGTGTAAAGAAGATCAGCTTCTTGGCGTCTTCGTGAATCATAATCATCCCCAAAGTTTCTTAGTTCATCCTCAACCGCATCCCAATCACCAGAACTTGCAGCGGCCCAAAATCTTGGTGTTGCTTCAGCTAAATTACCATACTGCCTATAAACAGAAAGCACAACAGTCTGCTGCTCTGGAGTTAGGTCTTCAAAAGAAGAAGATGTATCTTCTGAAGAATTCCAAATACTTCTAAGCTTGTTATATTCATACACATTTAGTTTATTTTGAATAAAGTTTTTTTCTTCATTGGTGATTCTCAAAGGATTATCAGCAAGAAAACTTATAGCCAGATCTCCTTGCTTGCCTAAATATGGGCGGAACCTTTCAATTAGATCCTCTGTAAGACCCATGTTTCTAAGAGACTGCTCATCGTGTTGGCCAAAATCAAGGCCATTAGCGATAGCCACTCCAGACTGCCCTTGGGCTTTGTTAGAATCTTCGTCACTCCGGACAACATATCCTTCTGTGCTAGAGCCTTCTACATTTGAAATAAATCGTGAGTATATGTCTCCTTCGCCAAGAAAAAGGTCGTCATAAACGGCACGATCTTGCTCCTTAAGATCTTCGGCATCGTTGAAATCAAAAAGACTCTGGTCATCCGGTGACATACCCGGGTAGGCTGCTTCGGTTCTACTTCTTCCGGGGGTTCTCTCTTGTGTCATATCCGGAGGAAGTAGACGAGATACGTCAATCGACAGGTCAGGGGGCATACCCGGGTAGGTTGCTTCGGTAATCTCAGGCTCGTTTTTAACGGCCTCCATAAGACTCAGGACATCTAGTTGATTTCTGGTTCTTGCTAGTTCCCTTTCTCGTGGAGACTGTCCCGGAGGAAGTAGAGGAGATACGTCAATCGACAGGTCAGGGGGCATACGACCGCCGGGAGTAATCTGGGAAGGCTTCTGTGGTCTACGGGCTTGAGGTTTATCGGGCGCACCGAAAGGATTTTCAATACCTCGGCCATCTGTGTTAGGGGTAATCATCATAAGATCACGGGGCATAAGACCGCCGGGAGTAATCTGGGGAGGCTTCTGTGGTCTACGGGCTTGAGGTTTATTGGGCGCACCGAAAGGATTTTCAATACCTCGGCCATCTGTTTTAGGGGTAATCATCATAAGATCACGGAGCATGTCACCGAATTTTGCAAGGTCTGTGGAGACGCCTGGGTCAGGACGGGGACGAACACGGTCATCACCACGAGCGTCAGTATTCTCTCCTACTCTACCACCCTCAGCAAAAGGTTCGGGGTTCTGGGACATATTACCAAATCGTTTAATAATCTCGGGAAGAGACAGATTAGACATTGAGTCACCAAATTCTGGGAAAGATTCTCGATAACTAAACATTGACTGTTCAGGGGCTATACCAAATCTGGCAAGGGCTTCCTGTGCGTCTGCTTCACCGATTGCAATTCTCTGAAGATCCGAGAGGTAATTCTGAAGATTAGCGGCTGTTCGTAAGGCTGCGGGTGAAGCTGGGGCTGAAGCGGCTGGGGCAGAAGGTGTCTGAGGATTTTTTCTAACGATCTCACGGGTTTGTCCCGGGCCGCCACTACGGGCTCCTGTCACACCTCTCTGGCGACCCATATTAGCATTTTGCTGCGCTGTATTTGGTTCTCCGAAGCCAAGACCCCTGAGCCCGTCAGCCACCGTATTGCTAACGCCATCAAAGATGCTGCGAAGGCCACCACCGATATCACTCCAACCGGAGTCGTTTGCCGCTGAGGTTGATCCAGTAGATTTTCTACTTCTATCAACTCTATCTTGATTCTGACCCGGTGCTGGCATTAGTAAATTCTCCTGTTAATCATCCTATAATACCTTTTAGTTTAAGATCCTGCAATAAAGTCCCCAGTGCGTTAGCTACAGCAGAGACCGATATTTGGCCAACACTGACATCATATGTTCTATTTACGGATACATTTGAAATAACATAAGGCTCCTGAGAAGCGGCATCGATATTACTTTGATTGTCACGGAGTTCCAGATTTCTGATAAGCTGGGACCACGCCATCTGCATCTCAGGGGTTTCGGTACGAGGTGCCCCCGGATATCGGATAAAGAACTTTCCTGAATTACCTACATTGATAACCATCAGCGTTTACCATCTGGGACCAGATCAAGCCTGAATGTCCCAAGTCTCCACGAGGTACCAATAGCACTTGAGGATATCTTGAGATTTGCCTGTCTGCCACGTAGTCGGATGTTCTGGAATCGGGTCGATGCACTGACAATAAAGGGACCTTTGCTTACCGTTGTAGCCGTGGGGTATTGTTTAGAGCCCAACAGGATGTTGATTTGTGGATCGTTATTAGTTCCTCCGGGGTCAGTGAGTTCAAAGTCCGGGATAAATTTATCTGCGAACAAGAGTTCGTCACCGTCCCCTAGATCAAAGTCACCGCTCTGGATAAAGGACTCGTAACCGATTAGCTGATTATCTCCGATGACACCGCTGTATGTGTCCTCGGGCTCGTTATTATATAGATAAGCATTGCCAGCCGAGACACCTGTGGTAATGATACTTTCAAAAATACCGCCCCCATAACCCCATGTTGTCCAGTAAGAATCACCAAAGACCCAGTAGTTGTCAACCGGATTGTATGAGATATATTTGTCACATTCCTCAGAGTCAGCAGAGGGATAGAGCCATGTAATTTCAGAAAATTCTGAGTTGATACCGCAGAATACCTTTTCTTTCTGGGCAAAGTTAAAGTCTGAGAAAACATATTTTCTGGCAGATGATGGAAGAACCTGTACCTGACCATTGAAAGTAAAGAAGTTATTTTCACCCATCCAGAACAGAATTCCGTTGAAGTCTTGTGCCGCATGGGGTGAGATAGAACCACAACTATCCCCAAGAATATCGACGGTAAAGATGTAGGGCTGTCCGACATAAGCCATGCCATACAAAGCAGAGTCCGTCAGAATAAGAACACCGCCTCTGGAATAGATACCTTGATTGATCTGTGTTCCTCTCTGGATTCTGACCTCACCGGCAGCGTTAGTAACTGTCGGTGTCCATACGTTGTAGTTCTCTTGATCAGACCAGCGGATCAGCAATGGATCAAAATTACCGGATATGTCATTACAGCCCAAGGCAATAACGTGTCTTGATTTTTCTGAGACAATCACATTGTTAACAGAGACAGGGGCAGATGAGACAAGCTGTGATCTGGTAGCAGTACCAGATGTTGCATCCCAGAGATATATCGAACCACCCCGGGGATTTGTCAGAAGGTCCTCGCCGAATGTGTCCATACTCCAGTTACGCATCTTAAAAATAATATTTGATGAAGAAGCAGGAGTACCGTATGTACCTGTGCCGTAGCCGCCAGCGCCCCAGCCAAGTCCGGGATTGTTATCCTGGGCTCCTGACTTTAACAGGTACTGTAGTGTCACAGTTCCTACATCGGCAGAAGTTGCGGCGGCCACGGTCGTATACGTGAAAGAGAAATGGTTAGTGTCGGTTGCCGTGGTAATGGTAAACGTGGAATTTAGGAAAACATTACCACCGACTGTAGCAGCCATCGAGACAAATACAACACGATCCCCAGCTACCCGGGTGTGTCCTGTCAGAGATACAAGAATAGCTGAAGAACCAACGGAGGTAGTAATCTGGTTTGATAAGGGTGTAGTCGAAGTAATAGGTGTGATGTCTGATACCTCACCACCGTCATAAATTTGTAGTGCACTGTTTGTACCCCATGCGATATAGTTTGTTTGATTTAGTCCTGACCATATCTCAATGTCACGAGGAGTTCCTGTTAGCTGTCCTAGTACTCTCTTGTTCCATCCTCGGATGTTTTCAGGATTGCTATTACGAAATCTGACACGGTTACCGTCATACCAACCGCCCTCGGCCTCGTACTGTGTATCATCACGAAGCAGAGTTGGGGTAAATTTGAATTTTGTTGTGGTTGTATCTGTTGACATGTGTGTGTGTGTGGATTATCTTGGAAAATTAAGAAAAAGCTGGGAGATAACACCCCCAAGAGCAGCAGAGAATCCGGAGAGCATCATCAATGTTTTCCAGCCACCTTGTGCTTCTGAAAGCGTAAGAAGAATTTTACGGGTATCATTACGGACGGCCCCTAGTTCCTTCTCAAGTAGAACAATACGAGCCTCCATATTACCTAGTTCCCTGTCTGTGAAATCAACCATTAGGGGTGAGCCAAGCTGCTAAGGTGTAGCGAGTACCAGAAGTAATTTTATTTACACTGTGCATAACAGACTCCCCCTTTACTGATGATAATGCTGAATGGGCCAGCGACTAAAATAATGTCGGGCATTGTCTTACACTGTTCGGATGATATAATTAAGGATAAATGTTGGCTGTACGTTGTTGTGCGGATCGTTATTGGCCCCTGTTAGTGCAGCCTGTATCGGACTTTGTGCAAGACCACTTCCTGATGTTCCGCTCTGACCTCCATGACTGTTCTCTTTCTGGTAGGTGGCTGCTGTTGGTAATTCCCCGGCTGTTAGTGTATGGGTCTCAGCGCCACCAGATGCACCAAGGACATCGCCATCAACACCACCAGATAGGCCTGTGAGACGATTAGCAGAAGTACCCCCCATGTCATCCTGACCGGCGACAAGACGACCCCTCAGGTCTGGGATATTGAATGTTGTTGATCCGTCACCCACACCATACGTGGTGCCGATAACAGCAAACAATACAGAGTATGAGGTTCTATTAATCGCCTGACCATAACAGAAGAGCCAACTTGTAGGGGTTGTGGTGCCCGCAAAAGGAATAACAGCACCTGTAGGCATCGCAACAGTAAAACTCAGGGATCCAGCCCCATCTGTTTGGAGAACATCCCCAGTTGCTCCATCAGTGGCTGGTAGATTATATACAATACTAGCTGATACAGAAGACGGAGCCTGTAGTCCGATATAGTTAGAACTATCAGCATCGAAGAAACGTGCATCAGACTGGGCCAGCATACTGATATTACTAGAGAACGTGGTCGCAACCATAGTGGATGAACTAGATACAACAATGCCACCTGTGATAGAAACAGTTCCTGAGACTGCCATGGGGACTTTGATGTCAATCTTGGAAGTTCCCACAGATACATTAATTACGTTTGATGTGGATCGGATACCGGGTACTTCGAGGTCACGTACGGACACACCATCACATATAATACTGATGGTCTGACCTTGGGGGATAAACTTGCCGGAGCCCGTGAGGGTCTTCATGTTAACGGTGAAAGAACCAGAGGTAGAATTACGAATGCCGTAGCCCTTGGAAAGTGCGGGGATAACGACATTGACGTTCCCTGTCAGAGCCCCTGAGATATCAAGGAAGGCACTCCGGGCCTGATCAGAAGCACCGTTTGCCTGAGTCAGAGTAACGTCAACGGATGAGACCGTGATCGTGGTGTAGGCTGCGATAGAATCATCGACAAGATCAATGACGTTACCGTTAAGTACAGTACCCCATGTGTTATCATTTTGACCGGGGATCTGCTTTTCTAGTCTGATTCTGGAGGTGTATGATGACATGGGGGTTAGTTACTTCCTGTTAAAGTGTTCGGGCCACCGGCTGGACTTGCGGGCATGGCCATACTGTCTCTGCGTGATCTACGAGCCTCGTTGTTGAGACCCTCAAGTTCTCTGCCGTAGAAACTTTCCCACATGCCAGCAGCAGTTGGATTTTTCATGAAGAGTGTTGCCTCAACCATGGAGCCGTAAAATAAAGCGTTTGAGCAGTACTGTGTGAAATAGTTTGTTTCCTGTGTTGACGAAGCTAAAGCAGTGGGCTCAACCACATATGAAATTTCAACGGGGTATGCTGATGCAGGAGCCGGGGCGATAAGGAGTTCGTTTCCGTAGTTTGCATAGTATCTGGGCTCTCCTACCGAAGTACGGTCTGGCCAGTAATCATTCAGATACTCCTTGGTCTTCATGACCAGATTAATCCGGGAGCCACTGCTAGTAATTGTCAGGTTTTTTACAACCAATGCATTCGGTGGCTTCTGGTAAATAGGAGTTGCTACGACAAAGTTTGTTGTGGCAAAACTTGTCAAACCTAGTAAGTCTACATCACGTGTCAGTCTATTCTCTGTGCGTGAGATAAAATTAGGGATTGCATCAACAAACTCAGAACCTGTGTTTTCAGCAGTTTCTTGAATCTGGGTTGCAAGGGATGAATAAGTTGTTACAGGCATACGATGATCCTACCATATATTATTAATATGAGCCAATTAGCTCTTGCAGCACTAGGCAGCTATAGATTCCCATGTCGTCGATACGTCAGAAGTCTGGGTCCATGTGGTTGTTATCTGGGGAACCGTGGTCCAGTTAGTGGATATGTCGGGTACAGGGAACCAGTAGAAGATCTTACCAACGTCAAATGTGCCTGTGACCCCGGTGACAGGGACATCTGTGTCAATGGCTAAACTAGGGGTGCCTAGTTCGAATGTGCCGGTGACCCCGGATACATCTATCGCACGGCTAATCGCAGGTGTGACAGTGCCAACTGAGAATGTTCCTGTGAGCCCGGTGACAGAGACATTTGTGTCAATGGCTAAACTAAGGGTGCCTAGTTCAAATGTGGCAGAGACACCTGATACATCGATTTTTATTTCTGCGCCAGCAACAACAGAACCTAGTTGAAAGGTTGCTGATACACCTGTGACCGGAACCGCTACATCAATCGTTCTGATTGATGATGAGAAAGGTATCTGGGAGAATGCTGCGGTGGAAAAGGTCATCTATGTAAATCCCGTGAGTCTATAGCCATTTACAGTACAACTGGTTTTTTATTACGTTCGTTCTTCTTAAGAGTACGGTATTCTGCTAGACGTGTAGATAGTTGTTCTTCGGTAAGGATTTCGGTAAGTATTAAGTTGTCAATCAGATCCTCCACGTCACGAGTCATAAGAGCATCAGTTGCAACCATGGCTTCCTCCCACTCTCGCATAGGGGCCGCTGCTTTTTCCGCAGCTTCAATTGCAGCATTCTTTGCTTCTAAAGCGTCGGCCTCCGCTTCTTCTTCAGGCGTGAAAGGAACAATCTGTCCTTGTCCTGTCATACTATATCGAGTCATTAGACAATCCCCCAAACTCGGAATGATCCATTGTTCATGGTGCCGGAGCTCAGTTGGAACTTGATGCCGTCAATTTCTGTGGCAACTAGGTTTCGCAATGCTCCAGTGCCATTTGCATGTGCCCTGTTTCCTGTTCCAGTAACATTAGATGCAAAAGACCAATGAATAAATGGGCCATCAATATTAGTGCCGTCTGACAATCCATGATACAGACAAGCTTTTAGATGGAACATCTCATTGTACTGAGCGGCGCCTTTGTAGATTTGATTGCTGACGTTGGGGATATCAATAGCTGTGGTGCCGTTAGAAAAGGAAGCGGTAAAACCTTGGGCCGTGTTGGCATAATGGTAGTCAACTGCGCCGGTTTCATAAACGCCGCTTTGGCTCATCGTACATATGATCCGACATGCGACCGAGAGGTACCCTGACAGTTCAATGTCGAAATAACTGTAGGTGCTCCAGTTCATGCCGTCAGCGTCTTCAAACGTGACTGTCGAGGGGGTCCCGGTAGACCAATCGTTATCGACTAGTAATACTCTTCCCGGTCCTGCCAGAGCTACACCACTTTTGAAAAAATTAGTCGAATATACACTGGTTGCTGAGACGGTCGTGGCTGAGATCGAGGGTGTATGGATCATCGTAGCCGCATGGATATTCGTAGCTGAGACAGTCGTGACTATGATACTAGTCGCATTAATATTCGTGGCTGAGATCGAGGGTGTATGGATCATCGTAGCCGCATGGATATTCGTAGCTGAGACAGTCGTGGCTAAGATACTAGTCGCATTAATATTCGTGGCTGAGATCGAGGGTGTATGGATCTGTGTAGCTGCATGGATATTCGTAGCTGAGACAGTTGTGGCTAAGATATTAGTAGCTGAGATCGAGGGTGTATAGATCTTCGTAGCTGCATGGATATTTGTAGCTGAGACAGTCGTGACTGAGATCGAGGGTGTATGGATCTTCGTAGCTGCATGGATATTCGTAGCTGAGACAGTCGTGGCTGAGATCGAGGGTGTATAGATCTTCGTAGCTGCATGGATATTCGTAGCTGAGACAGTCGTGGCTAAGATATTAGTAGCTGAGATCGAGGGTGTATGGATCTTTGTAGCTGCATGGATATCCGTCGCTGAGACAGTTCCCGCTGTGATGGCTGTTGCAGAGAGTGCGGGGGTGTGAATGTTTGACGTGGCTGTGATCGTGGCAGCAATCAAGTTTGTCACGGAGAGTGACAGAGTATGGATTGACGTGGCTGTGACTGTGCCTGTTGTGATGTTTGTTGCAGACAATGCTGCGGTATGAATCTTTGTGGTCACCGTTACTGTGGCAGCGGTGATGTTTGTGGCCGATAGTGCAGGGGTGTGGATGTTTGACGTGGCCGTTATGGTAGCAGCAATGATATTTGTTGCGCTTAAAGCCGGAGTGTGGATATTCGAGGTGGCCGTTACCGTGGCACCTGTGAAGTTTGTTGCTGAGACAGTTCCAGCAATACCTAAGAGGTTACCCGAGGCATCTAGGTAGACAGATTTTCCGGCGGGGTATCCGCAGAAGACAACCTTGGTCCCGGCTGCAAGAGTGACCACAGATCCACTGTTGGACGATGCCAAGATCGTGTCTCGTGAAAGCAAGGTGCCTGATGCGGTATAGGTACCGAGGCCTACTTCCCAGTCTCCAGAGCCCGGGTCTGAGATTACATAGTATGTGGTATTAGTGTTACCAATTTCCGAAAATGTATCAAAGCCTGTATACGAACCACTGAGCGTAAGGGTGCCCGTTCCTGTAGTCGTCGTATCCTGCTGTACTCTGTCTTTGACAATGAGAGCCATACCTACGACTCCTTTTTTACACTAGACGTATAATAGCTGTGGCGGCTGCTGGGGCTGGGAATTGGATTGTAAACGTGCCATTTTCGACAGACTTGTTACCACCGAAATCAAGGACAGCAACCGCTGAGTTTGAATTAGACGAGTTATAGATCAGACCGCCTCTGGCAGTGAAAGTTGCAGTGGTCCATGCCGTATTGCTTACATCAACAATACCTACAGATCCATCTACTACAACTGTGACGATGGTCAGAATGTTTCCGCCTGCTGTGTATCCAACACCGCTGACCTCAGCCGAAGTACTGTAGATTGAGGTACCGGAGCTTAGGGATGCAGTGTCTGTGTATAAAGCGAGCTTGAAAGTATTAAGATCAAAATCTTGATCACCTAGTAAAACTTGTCTTTTAAAAGAGATGCTCATTCCCTGTGAAATAGCCATGGTTTAACCCTTACTCCTGATTAAAAAGGACACAATGCCACCCTACAATGTGCCGTTGATGTTGTTTAACAATACCATCATCCTAATATTCTATACAAACGTAGTCATTGAAGGATCCCATACAAGGGGGTTGACAGAAACAGGGGCCTCTGTTCGAGCATCCCTAAGAATACGGGTAGGGCCGATACGGGGTGCTTGGTTCTGGGGATGGTTCTTGAGATCAAAGGCACCATCGCTTTCCGAGAAATGGACAACCATACCTGTGCCCTGTTCCTTGACTCGTTGATCATAGGGGAATCTGAAACCAGATCTGTCACTGATGAACCATGGGGATTTTCTGACTGCCATGGTGGTTTAGACGACCCTGAGACGGGGGATGGCCCGGAAGGGGGCACGTTGTCTGTCTTCTTGCATGGCATTTCCGAGGGCTTCTTCATAGACCTCTTTTAGGAAACCAATCCTGTCCCCGGGTACACCGGGGCGCTTGATTGCCATGTAGTATGCCAAGGCGTAGATAAGACACGGGAGAAAACGGAAAGGTACATCAGCAGTGTCTACGGACTTGGTGAAGTCTTGGTATCTGCTGACGTTCCAGTATCTGAAAATGTCTGTGGAATTTTCAGGGACAGGCCAGAGATAGACCTCGATGTTGTCACGCTTCCTGTGGACAGCGTACTGGGTTGGGCGACCCGTGGTGCTCTTGTTTGGTAGCTCTTGGTAGTTGTCCATGGAAATTCTGGTTAGTTCGATGTCCGTGCCGGAGCGTCTGATTGAGGCTTCGGTGATGTCGATGATGTCCTGATCAAGATCGTAGCTGGTCTGGTCCTCGATGGTGGTCGTGGTTCCGAGCCCGGTCTTCCATAGGAGGATGCCACGGTTCTGCCAGTCTGTGAGAATAAGATTGAGACTACGCCGGGCTGATTTAGGCTCCTTGCCAAGGTCGGCCTCGCCACCAATCATATCTAGGGCCTCATCGATAATCTCATCGATGTCCATGTTGAATGTGGTAGTGCCTGATGTTGTCATGATAGGATTATGCCTTTCTAAATCTAGCTGTTTTTGCTGCTATACGTCTTGGTTGTCTGACCACTTGTTTTCCTGCTTTTGTTCCCTTTCGCTTTGCCCGAGTGGTTGCAGCATACTCAGAGGAACTAAGAGACTTAATAGCTTTCTCGGGGAGGTATCTTTCCCCGGTTGCGTTTGCACCTTGTGTCGAAGGCTTACCAGATTTTGTGCGCCAGTTCTGATTCGTCCAGTTCTTTAAACTTTTTTGAGATTTTTTAAGAGGCATTACTTGTAGCCCCCGCCTTCCTTTTTATATTGTCGGGCCAGCATCTGAGCTTTTCTTGCAGACCACTGTCCCGAACTTCCGCCCTTGTTACCGGCTTTTATTCTTTCAAAAATTTTCTTACGCATTCCCGGTTTTGTATAGTTGCCTGCCTCGTTCACTCGAGAGACAGAGCCACCTTTTTTATAAGAAGGCTTCTTCCTCTTACCAGAGACTAGCTGCTTTGATACATCGGATCTGGAAATTACTGACATGGTGGTGTTAGATAAACCTTTTACCTAGCATTGTTTCGTCATCCCGTGGTTCCTCAATGTGATCAGTGATTGGACCACCCTTCATCCAAGATTCGCACACGTTCTTTGCCGAACAAATAAAATGAAACTGTTGACAGTAGCCAACGCCCTCCTCTTCCTCCTCCTCTTCTTTTTCTTCTTCTTCTTCTTTGTGGATACAGTCAAGCATCGAAGCGGTCATATTAAAGTAGCCACAGTTCCCACACTGTTTAGAAGAGCTGCCTGTGGGTCCGTAGGAATGATCTTGAATAGCAACTTCTTTATTTGATTCGTTTAAAATCTGGTCTTGGGTTGCCACGGGGCAAGTGATTTCGACTTCCTGTTCCTCATACTGC
>Ga0181346_1000053_pt1 | contig 40079 bp, 32 predicted proteins | sample Su13VDMM15DN_FD_130100 | JGI IMG/M metagenome (GOLD analysis project Ga0181346, IMG submission 130100) | Freshwater viral communities from Lake Michigan, USA - Su13.VD.MM15.D.N | ecosystem: Environmental > Aquatic > Freshwater > Lake | place: USA: Michigan | collected 2013-07-15 | reverse complement strand
TTTCTTTTGTTGAAAAGGTTAGATACTGGAAACCAACAAAAATGGAAGATTTTAAAGTAGGCATGTTTGTTGAATATCTTAGCAATAATAAGTGGTATCAGAAAAAGGTTGAAGATCCTTTAAAGGACTGGAATGATATGTTTAAACTTCTTACTAAATACGAAAAGGTTAGAGTAGCTTCTAATTATTAAAAGGACTTAAGACCATAAGTAATAATTAACTTTTTTGATAACTCTTCTTTTTGCTCTTCAGTTAATTCTTCACCAAATTCATCTATATACCAATCAACTAATCTTTCGGTAGCTAACTCTTCTGCTTCACCATTACCATGGTCATCATACCATTCTCTTTTAGTTTCATATCCTTCTTCTTTACCTAATCTTTTTGAAGAAAGTGTTATATTAGAAAGGCTACTATCATCTACCAACTCTTCGATTTCTTCGTCAACTAAATTTTTAATATCATAGTCAGAGTAATGGTGTTTTATTTTAGCCATTATAAAGTCTATGTCAAATTCTCTAAAATTCTCATATGTTTTTACAATTCTCATAGTTGAAAGTATTTTTTTATTGAGTACAGTTTAATTAATTTCATAATTTTATTTTAATTTTAAATGAAAATAAAGCCAGAATGATTCTGGTTTAACACTAATTAAAACTTTACTTGACCATTTTTTTGACATTAACCAATTTGTAAAATTTTGTTTTAAATTTTGATATTCACCTTCATCTAATTTTCCGTTATCCCAACGACCAATTCCATAGAAACCAAAAGTTATAACTCTGTCTCTTAACATAGGGTATAATTTTTTCTCAAAATAACCAGGTTGGAATGTCAACATATCTCTTTTAATTTGACCAAGTGTTAAAATATCTAAATAATTTAAATTAACTATTTCTTTTTTAAGAGAAGCAGCTGATTTAGAATCTAAACTTAAAATCCATTTAATAACAGATTGTGATAGTTTAAACTGACCAATTGCAAATCTTGTATCATATTCGATTCCATATTCAAATTGTCCTGAACAATTTAACCCAAAATAAAGACTTAGTTCATTTTTACCGTAGTCTATTAAGTGTGAGTATCTTTCAAGAGATTTAAATCTTCCAAATATTTGTTTTATTGATTCAGATTGTATGTTTTGAAAAGAATAATAAAGTAAAAAATCATCTGGACAATTTGACCAATTAGGATTAGATTCTTTAAGACCAAGAGCCGTTAATGATTTTAAAAAAGAAGTAAAGATTCCTTTACCAGCAACCGTTACTTCAGCCTGAGCTTGAATAGATTCTCCTAATAGCTCAGTAGTGTCGGTTGATGGTAGAACCACAGGTTCTTTTTCTTGTATACCTGATTGTAAATATTCATCAATCTGTTGTTTAATTTCTAATTGAGTTCTCTCATCTAAAAGATTAACAGCATTTGATAAATCAATTGTAGGATTGACATCATCTCCACCATATAGTTTATTATAATCATCAATGTATCGATTAACTATATTTAGAATATACTCATCATCTGATAGGGATTCAATCCATTTACCAAATGAATCAAACTCATCTACATTTGATTCTGAAATAAACTCTAAGTATCTTTTAATCATAGACTATATATTAAATTTATAATCCAAATCTATTTTTGGTAGCATTGAAGTTTTGTAAAACTTCAATAGGAGTTAATACATTATTATACATTCTTGATAAAGCAATATTACCAGTCAAATAACCATCATGTTCTCCTAATTTAAAATTTGATGTTTGTATTTGTCCTGTTCTATTAGCAGATAGACTAGCTGTGCCATTCTCAACACCATTTATATAAATTCTAGCAGTTCCTGAAGTATTATTAGAATCACCTTCATAAACACAAGTAAAATGATACCAAGTACTTGATGTTAACGAATTAGAAGATGTAAAAGATGTTCCTCCTCCCTCTACCTCCCATCTAACATTAGTACCTGATTGAGCTTGTAAATTAATATAATCACCATCATAAGGAGAATTAAAAGAAAACAATCCTTCATATTCAGAACCTGAGAACTTAGCAACAGATTCAACAGTAAATCCATTGCTAAAATTAATAGAATATGTTGCAACAGAATCAGCAGTATGAGATCCATCAAAAATAATATATCCACCATTATTAGAACTATATGATAAACTATCCATTGTTAAGTTTCTTGAATTTCCTGAAATATCATACCAAGTTGTTCCAGTTCCAGAATATGATTCTGTTAATCCAGCATCAACATAAAACTGTAAATTTTCGGTTACATAAAGAGTAATAGAAGGTAAACTACTTGTCCATCCAATATTTGAAGATGTCACACTATGTAACAATCCACTAACGTCAGCTCCTGGAGTTGTTTGTTGAGATGTAATTAACAATTTAGTATTTGAATAAGTAGCACTTAATTGAACAACTGGAATACTAAACGCTCCGGTATATAAACCAGTTCCATTTAATACTCTAACATTACTAATAATACCATTAAAGTAATAACCATCAACAGTAGTATGGTATCTACCAAGAACTAAATCATTGTTTTCATAGCTTAATGTATCAGCAACTTCATTAAATAAATTACCATTAACAAAGAAACTTGAAGTAACACCAGTTCTTGAGATAGCAACATGATACCATTCATCAATACTAGCAGTATATGTTAAGAAGTTACCACCAGCACTAAACTCAATTAAAGGAGTTGATGTATCAGCTGATGTTAAATTTATATTAACACCATTATTGTAAATATCATTATTTCTCAATGAGACAATACCAGCAAAACCATCACTTGATGTTGCTGATTTAAAGAAAGCTTCAACTGTAAAATCATTTGTTCCAAAAGCATAATCACTTGAATTACTTATTAAATAAGAACTTTGAGCATCGTTGAATGTCATACTACCAAAAGTATATCCAAATCTATTTTTTAAAGAATTAAAATTAGAAAGTAATTTAGGAGCAGATAAAGCTTTAGTATGTAGTTTAACAATTGATATTTTACCTGTGAATGGTATACCCATGGAATTTCCAATTGTAAAAGTATCACCAGTTGTAATAGAATTTGTAACACCTGGAGTATCAGAAGCAATCAAACTTCCATTTAAGTAAATTTTTCTATCTGTGCCATTATATGTTGATGATAAATAATACCAATTACCAGGAATCATAGATTGTGTTGGACTAGATAAATTATTATCGATCCAATCAACAAATATAGAAGAATTTGATAAACCTATAGCATTTGCACTATTTCCACCAAGTGTTCCATATACAACTAAAGCAGTGAGTTGTGAAAGGTTATCAGGATTAATCCAAGTTTCAATTGTGTAATGTGAATCACCAAGTGGGAATCCATTAGATGTAGCAGATAAAACAAATGAATCACCATCACCAAATTGAAAACTACCACCTCCACTAATACTGTATGTTGGGTCTCCCACAGTGAAAACCGTATCATTATTAAAAATTGTTAAATCTGACCAAGTTATTCCTGTGCCTGGATAACTTAATACATTATTAACATCAAGTGACAACACCAAACTTGGAGCACTTGTGCCTTGAAATAAACCACTTGGTCCTGAAAATGTAGATACTTTTCCTATCATATAATTTAATTTTAATTATGCAAATGTTCCCATTTGTCCAAGTGTTTGTATGATACTACCAGTTCCGCCAAATACAAACATAAGTCCTACAATATCAATTTGACTAGGATTGCCTTCAGGTTCTGTTGCATTAGCCCATTTAATAGTTTGAGAAACTGTATTAACAGTCACATCAGTAACCATATATGGTGTAACATCTTGATTTATAATCAAAGTATAAGTTATTGTTGTATCTGGTATTGATGGAACATTCACAAAATCAACCTGGAAATCGTTAGATGCACTACCAATGTATTTAATAGCACCATCTGTAAAATTAATTGAGAATGTTGAACCTGATACAGTACCACTTCCCGAAGTCTCAATAGTTTGTCTAAAGTTTGTAGTAGCATTTAAGAATACTGTATTGTCTCTTCCACAAATAGATAAGTCTTCACCACCTAATATAACTGAGTTTGAAGAACAACACATTGTATTGTTATAACCACCTATAATAGATGAATTGATAGAACAACAAGCGATTATGTTATCACATCCACCAATAATTGTTGAGTGACAAGATTCACAACAAATATCATTACTATAACCACCAATTATTGCTGAGTCATTAGATCCCTCATAAATTACATTATAAATACCACCAACTATTGATGAGCGGTTAGTGTTGCAACCATCACCAAAAATACTATTATCATATCCACCTAAAATTGTTGAACAATTAGCATAACATATTGCATTGTTATATCCACCGACAATAGTTGAGTTTTCTGAATCACAACAAATTCTATTATCATATCCACCAACAATAGTTGATTGACAAGAATAATATTCTATTCTATTATTACAACCTCCGATAACAGAAGAAAAGCAAGAGTTATTATAAATACAGTTATCATATCCACCTAAGATAATAGCTCCTTCATTATTACCTTCAATACCATTACATGCACCTCCGATAACAGAAGAAAAGCAAGAGTTATTATAAATACAGTTATCATATCCACCTAAGATAATAGAACCTTCATTATTACCTTCAATAACATTTCCACAACCACCAATAATAGCCGATTCACAAGAGTAATCACAAATAAAATTTCTACAACCACCAATAATAGATGCCGCATTAGAACAACACATTCGATTACAATAACCACCTGATATTACAGAACACTCTGACTCTACTAGAATATTACAAAGTCCACCCAAGATAGATGAACCTTGACTATAATTAATTTCATTACATTCACCACCAATAATTGATGCGTAATCATCAGCATATCCATAAATTGTGTTTTCACAACCACCAATAATTGATGAGTGGTCAGTTTCACCACAAATTCGATTACAATAACCACCAATAATAGAATTATACTCACAATTAAAAATACCATTACATGCACCACCTATAATAGAAGATGATTCACTATAAATAATAAAGTTAGAACGACCACCAATTACAGAAGAATCACAAGAAGAATATCCTACACCATTACATTGACCACCCATAATTGATGAGTCACAAGAATCTAATGAAATAGCATTACAACATCCACCAATAATTGATGAAACATAAGAACCACAGTTTATTATATTACACTGACCTCCAATAATACTTGATCCAGGCGAACAAGAAACTATATTATATACACCACCAATAATTGAGGAAGCGTTAGAAGAGGTCATACTGTTATAAGAACCACCAACAACTGATCCGGAATTTGAGTTATAAATACTATTCAAAAATCCAGTCATTGACTCAGTTGCTCCAACTACGATACCCCCAAAACTTGTTGCTAAACTATCAACAGTTCTATATCTAATTCTACCATTAGCATCAGAAGTAATGATTCTAGAATCATTAGGTTCATTTTGTAAAGTATCAATTTTAAGACGATTTACTAAAACTGTATCATCTTCATTATCAAGAGTCATACTTGAACCACCAATAATAACAGATCTATTTGAATTACAAACTTCATTGTTGTAACCACCAATTATTCCAGAGTTATTAGAATCATAAATACAGTTATTGAGACCACCAATTATAGTTGAGTTATCTGAATCGCAACAAATTTCATTATTAGACCCACCAACAATAGATGATTTACAAGAATCATAGTTTATTCCATTATTACAACCACCAATAATAGAAGATAAACAAGAGTCATTACAAATACAGTTATCATATCCCCCTAAGATAATAACTCCCTCGTTATCACCTACAATACGATTTCCACAACCACCAATTATAGCCGATTCACAAGAGTAATCAGTAATACAATTACAACAACCACCTACAATTACAGAGTTTTCATTACTATTAGATAGTAAGTTACAAGAACCACCAACAATAGCTGAGTAGTATTGACTTTGACCAGATATTGTGTTATATCTACCAACAAAAATACCTGAACCATCAGCACAACAAGCAATTGTGTTACAATATCCACCTATTATACTAGCACCATAATCAACACAAGATAAACAGTTGCGATGTCCACCAATAATAGTACCTTCGTTAGTACCTGAAATTATGTTACAACATCCACCAATTATTGAAGATGTGTTAGAAGCCGTCATGCTATTACAGGATCCACCTAAAATAGAAGAACATTCACTATTATTATAAATATGATTACAATGACCACCAGTAATTGTAGAATGACAAGAATAATTACAAATACGGTGAGCAGATCCAGCAAAGATACCTGATCTATCAGAGTTTTGACAAATTAAATTCCAACCACCACCTACAACAGTGGCTCTATCAGAGTTTTCAATTACGTTGTGACATCCACCCATAATTGTTGAATCCTGTGAGTTATAAATTTGACCACAACGACCTGCTATAATAGATGATCTATCAGAATCAGATATATAATTACAACATCCACTAATTATAGATGAGTTACATATAGTACCTTCATTACCTGAAATTATGTTAAAATTTCCACCAATAATAGTAGATGAGTTAGAAGCTGTCATACTATTATTACAACCACCAATAATATTAGAAACAGAACTATCACATATTGTATTATCACAAGAATAGAATGAACCACCTCCACCCAATGAAGAAGCTTCTCTATAGTTAATATTACCATAAGCATCAGATACTAAAATTTTATTATTACCATTACAACAAGATAAATTATCTATCTTTAAGTTAGGAACTAAAACAGTGTTACTTTGAGTAGCTAGTGTTAAACCAGTGCCACCTAAAATAACTGAACCATTAGAACAAAAAATACAGTTATCAGTTCCACCTATGATAGCAGATTGACAAGAATAACAATCTATAGTATTATCACAACCACCTACAATAGATGAATAGTTAGAATAATCACATATACAGTTACAACGACCTGACATAACACCAGATCTATCTGAGTAACAAACGTGGTTATTATTACCACCAACTACTGTTGATTTATCAGAATTTTTAATTTTATTCCATCCACCAGCAAAAATACCAGAATTATCAGAATAATAACAAACTCTATTACAACACCCACCAATAACTGATGAATAACTTGAATCATAACATATTTCATTTCTATGCCCACCAACAATAGTTGAATTACAAGAACCATAATTAGAATCACTATCATAACCACAAATAAAGTTATTATCACCTCCAATAATAACAGAATTACAAGAGTTGTCATCTACAGTATTATTACAACCACCAATTATAGCAGATTGACGAGAATCATTACAAATCTCATTAGAATAACCACCGATTATTGAAGAGTAGTCTGAGTTACAACAAATACTATTGGCATAACCACCTAAAATAATAGAACCTTCATTTGAACAAATGGTATTACTACATCCACCAATAATAGCAGATTGACAAGTATCACTAGTTATTGTGCTATTAGTCGAAGCTAATAGATTACTACATACATTATCAAATGTGAAACTTTCTGATGATGTTAATCCAGTTCCGGTTCCTACTGGTATAAAGTTTTGAGGTGTTGTGCCTCCTTCTTCCGCTAATGACTCTAAGTATGTGAAGTTACCATCCATTTCAGCGATAGTCAATCTTCTTCCAATCTCACCTCTTAATGTTAAACTTTGTGTTGGCATAATTATGATATAATTTTTATAAAGTATATATTAAACACACAATGTTAAAAAATTCTTTTACACATATTTTTAAAACAAATATATAACAACTTATATAATTAATATGAATTTAACTGCGCATAATTTTAAAACAACGAAAGAAAATAGAGAGTCTATTAAAAATCAAAAATCTCAAACTATTTGGATGTCAGGTCTATCAGGATCTGGAAAATCAACTATAGCTAATTTAGTTGAAGAAAAATTAATTAGTTTAGGTTATCACACTTATATCTTAGACGGTGATAACACTCGTATGGGTCTTAATAAAGACTTGGGATTTTCAGAAGAAGCAAGAATAGAAAATATTAGAAGAGTATCAGAAGTTTGTAAACTTATGAACGATGCCGGACTTATTGTTATCTGTTCTTTTATTTCTCCATTTGAAAAAAATAGAGAACAAGCAAAAGAAATTATTGGTGAAAACTTTTTTGAAGTTTTTGTAGATGCTAGTCTTGAAACTTGTGAAATTAGAGATCCTAAAGGTCTTTACAAAAAAGCAAGAGCTGGTGAGATTAAAGAATTCACAGGAATTTCATCTCCATTTGAAATACCAAGTAAAGGTATTATGTTAAAAAATAATACAGAAGAAGATTTAGAGTATAATATAGATTTTCTTACTGATTTAATAAAAAATAATAACAAGTAATATGTGGTCAAAAGTAAATCATGGTGGAGAACCCACAAATAATACAGACAAAAAGTATGCTATCTTTGTAGGTAGATACCAACCTTATCACTGGGGACATATTGAATTAATTCAACAAAAATTAGATGTTGGTATTCCAGCACTTATTATGGTTAGAGACATCGCACCAGATGAAAAGAATCCATTTACAACAGAACAAACAGTAGAAATGATTGAGAAATATCATGCTGCTAAAAATGATGATGTTAAGGTGATGATTATTCCAGATATCGAATCTGTAAACTACGGAAGAGGTGTTGGTTATGAAATCAATGAGTTTACACCAACTGGTGAAATCGCTTTTATTTCAGCTACAAAAATTAGAGATTCAATTAAAAATGGTGATGATTCTTGGAGAACAATGGTTCATGAATCTATACAAGAAGATGTAATAAAATATCTTATTGAGGCAAATGTCTAATACAGAAAAAGTATATCAAATAAGATATAACACACAATCTACTGACGATTCCAATCGATGGAGACTACTTTGTGATGGTCAAGAAATATTAGTTGCTAATATTGTTATCAATTCACAAACTTTCACAACTAAAGATTATATTGAAGGTGCTGGTGATAAATGGCATGTTACTTGTCATGGTGAACTAACAATTGAAAATGATACCGCTTATATTAACTTTAAGAAAGATAATGCAATTGCTCGTCACTTAGCAAAAACAATTACTTGGAGAATTGTAGGATCAATTGATACTATGTTGGTTAGTTGGTTAATAACGGGCAATCTAAAAATGGGATTAGCAATTGGTGGGGTTGAAGTTTTAACTAAAATGATACTTTACTTCTTTCACGAAAGAGCCTGGTATAAATATGGTAAACTTAGTAGATAATAAAAAACCTCTCAAATTTTGAGAGGTTTTTTTATTTTCTTTATTTCTTTTTCCAAAACTCAGTATCGTGAAGTTTCTTATACCATTCTCTACCGATAACATCAATAGCATCTGATTTAGCAGGTAACAATCCACCTTTTTTAATTTCATGTAAATCATTTCCCCAACCATATCCAGCATCGTTTTCTCTAATAGTTTGTTCGATATTAGTGAAATCGTGTTGATAATATTCTTCACCAATAAACTCATAGAGTTTCTTAAACCAAAAATCAGGATTACTTGACCAACCCTCATATGGAAAGAATAAGATTCTATCACCCAAACCTCTTTGAATAGTGTCTAAGATAGAAACATAAGGTCTTCCAATAACTCCCTCATCAGAAGTCCAAACACCAATTCTACCATCAATAGTTTTCATTTTAGGATTAGAGAACTCACCGTGAATTTCACCATCAGCTCTATTCTTTCTAAATAACTTTTCAAATGAAGAACAAATATCTTCTAGATTTCTAACACATGCTATAATTTTAGCCGATTTATTAGTTGCTTTTTCAATAAACTCAATATGAGTTGACCATCCACGGTTTTTATCAAATATAATTTCCTTATCTGTTTTGTGATAATTTTGCATAATAGCTCTAATAACAGCCCATTTGTCTTGACCTTCTTCATAAACTTTATGACCTTCTAATTTACTCCAATTGTCTCTTACCTGGAGAAGAAAATCTAATAAAGATGAAGTCGCGGTTGTAGCAAACTTTGGATTTTGAAGTAAAATATTCGTTAGGAGCGTACTCCCTGAGCGGGGAAGTCCCCCAATAAAGTTTATTTTTCTCATAGTTCTAATATTTTATTTATTAATTCGTTTGAATCGAATATCTTTAATTTATCATAAGGAAATTGAACTGGATTACCACCAATATCAAAATCATCTAAATAAGAAGAATGATAAGTATCAAATACTGGATTCTCTGTTGGTTTGACATTAGTGTGTATATCATAACCTAAAATCTCTGGTTTATTACCAACCCAACAAACAACTGACTTTAATCCAAAAGCTGCCGCAGAGTGTTGTGAAAATGAATCAATCAATAATTTCTTTTTAGAGAAAAGAACTGATGCTAATACCTCTCTTGTATCCAATGTTATTCTATGACAACCTTGAATTAATGGTTGTCCTTGATATCCAAGTTGATAAATATGATAATCATTTTTGAAATAATTAACTACATCTACAGCATTTTGAATTGGAATATCTCTATACCAAGAGTAAGGTCTTGACTTAGCACCACCTCCACCACCATTAGTGTGTAATAAGAAAATAGGTTTAGTAACGCCTTGTGTCATTTTATTTCTAACACCTTCTAATTCTAAAGGAGAGAAATAAAGTTTAGGGGTTTCTCCCTTATATTTAGCACCAACTAAATCACACCAAACTTGTATTAAGTGTTTTTTATTTAAAATATAATCTTCAGTATGATAAGGATCAACTCTAAATATTTTTACATCTTGGTCTTTAATGAAATTTTTGTAAAAGTTAGCAACTTGACCCATTGGAAATATTTGATGAATGTTTGGATTATTAAACCAAACTTGTGGCCATGCACTCACCAAAATTATTTCTCTATCAGGGTCTGTCTTTTTAAGTGAATCAATAACTGCGGTGGCTAGTATATTTTTACCGATTCCACCTTCAATGTGTAGAATACTATATTTCATTATAAAAATGTTTATTTATTATATGATTTATTGAAATTTTGTTTAAAATAAAAAAACCCACTCAAATGAGTAGGTTTAATTAATTAGTTCGTTAGTGATTATGAATATAACTCAGTCAATCTAGTTTGAACATCAGTATCAGTCCATTGACCAATAGCATCGTAAGATGCTGCTTCCCATAATACTACGGGCTCGTCAAGTTCTTCAACAAAAGCTCTAACTATCTTTTTCTTCGGTAAGTCCACAATTCGGTTAACTGTTAGTGTAGTTACTGTTTTACTCTTTTCTTCTTGTAAAACTACTTTCTTTGGATTTGATAGATTAATTTGCATTGTTATTTGTTATTTTTTATTATATATTATATTTCAAATATACATTTTTTTGTATTTCTTATTATATTACTTTTAAAACATTATTATATAGAAAATGTTTGCGTACTAGCATATCTATCATCAGTTATCACAACATTTGATTGTGTATTTATAATTGCCCAAGTAGAATTATCATTGGAGACAGCTAAAGTCCATGATACTGGATCTCTATAATCTGCATCACCACCAGTAACATAATAATAAGAATTAAAAAATATTGGATTGACATTATCTATATAAATAGATGATGTTCCAAAACTTGTATTTCCAAACCCATAGTCACACCATTTTGTATAGATATCATAATCTAAAAGCTTATCGGCCGTTTCACTTGGTGCACTTTCGCCATCTGGATTAGTAGCACTTGCTGATGGTCCCCAACTAACTGTGACACCATTGTATAATAATACTAAATCAGCAGCTTGTATAGCACCCGTACTTATTTCATCAACATCTTTTGTTTGAGTCATTACCCATCTAAGATATCTATACTTATTAGGCACATCTGTAGAATGTGTAGCTCCCTTATTAACCAAAGTTTTATTATATGATGAATCTATAAAGTTGCCAGTAGAAACTTGATATTCATTAATCAATAGAACCGTATCCGGAATATTAGTTGGTGGTAGAGAAACTTCATATGGATTAAAATCAGTTGTATAAACCACACCATTATTTATTCTAATTCCATATAAAGAACCATTAAAATATTGAAAATTATTATAAGGCCCTCTACAACCAATTGATAAGGGATATTCATTATCACTTAGATTACCGCCACTACCAGAGACAGATTGACTAAGACCATTATAATATACTGATAGGTCAGTATTATTTGATACTATAGCAACGTGTGTCCAAACACCAGGAGTTGGTTCCGCTGTAACAACCACACCATTTCTTATAACCAAATTACCTGATTGATAAAATATATCTATACTTGAACTATTATCTTTTTGTGACATAACAGTAAAAATTTGACCAGCAGTACTACTTGTCGCAGCTTTACTCCAGAATTCTATTGTATAAGAAGTTCCTAATGCAAAATCATTACCTCTAGGAACTTCAATAGAAGTGCTACCATTTAATACTATACTAGCAGTAGCAAATACATATCTTGGACTAATACTATTATAGTTGTTTAAAATTTGAGTTGATGTTAATGGTCCATCCAATACTCTAACAATATCTATTTGACCATCTATAAATTCGGAAGTATCAAATCGTTTTCCTATGTTGATACCCAATCCACCTGAAGATACTTGTAAACTATAATCAGTTGAAGAATAAAGTGCACCATCTAAGTATAAATTTAAATCCACCTCATCATATGTTAGGATAACATTATACCAAGTATTAATTTCTGGTGTAAATCCATCTGTATAATACCAAATTGGATATATAAAGAAACCGCCAAATATTTTGAAATCGGCTTGAAAGCCTAATGAAAAGTTTAAATTACCACCAGCGTCATAAATATCGGTTACAATTTGTGGTACATTAAATTCAGTTGCTGGTAATGAATTTAATTTAAACCAAGTATCAATAGCAAATTTATTTAATGTTCCAAGATCACTACCAGTAGCATACTGACCTAAATCACTATTAAAATTTAAAGATCCATTTGAATAATTTGGTAAATTGATAAGATTGAAGTCATTAGCATTACCTGATATATCATTCCAAATTGGACTTAATGAACCAAATTCAATATTAGTTACACTTATTCCAGCATCATTTAAAAATGTTGTAAATAAGTATAAAGGAGTAACCATTGGACTAGAATATGAAGTATAAACTAAAACATCATCAATATAATACCTAACTCTTATACCATCAAAAACAATACTATAAATAGTAGATGTTGTATATATTCCAGGTATTTGATATATTTCATAAAAAGGTATGGTATTTGATAAATTACTTTGATTTTCAACTATAGTTACCAAACTATCATTTTGTAAATAAAATCCAAAGTTTATGTTAGTGTAAGTACCACCCACTGATAAATCAGATAAACCACACATCAAAGCCCCACCAACTGCTCCTTTTTTAAATTTTAATTTAATCGGACCATTATATGATTCAACAGAACCAATGTATGTAGCCCACCCACCACCACCATCTGAGGTTACTGAATCAGAACTAAAGGTTACTCCAGAACTATTAACTGAATCAAAACTAAATGTTTTTCCGTAAAAATCATAATCTAATGAATCTAAACTAAGTATAAGACTAATAGGGGGTTCTCCAGAAGATGAAAAGATACTAGATAAAGGTCCTGAAAAACTAGATAACCTACTTAACATATTAGCTAAATGTATTTATATTTCCCAATACTTGTGACCAAGATGATTCCGTTCTTATGAATGTAAATCCTATAATATCAACATTATCAGGACTACCCGAAGCAGATGCACCACCACTCCATTTAACACTCTGTGTAACACCATCAATTTGAACAATTGTTGGTACATAAGCAGTGGGTCCTTGTGATAAAATAATAGTTGTGTTAATCACTCTCAGATTTTCAGTAGAAAGATTTATAAAGTTTGCAGTAAAATCATTAGAAGCTGTTCCATGATACCATATGGATCCTGTTGAGAAATCATAAACAACTGTAGATGATGTCGCACCAGGTGTTGTATTTATTACTTCAGTAACTTCTTGTAAAACTGTTAGTCCATTTAAAGAAGATGTTCCACTGACTGTTAATTCACCAGATAAAGACCAATCACCAGTTGGGCTTGTTCCACTTGTTCCAGATGTTCCACTTGTTCCTGTTGTTCCGCTAGAACCTGAAGAACCAGAAGCAGCAATTAAAGTCCAATATACACCAATATAACCACCAAAAGGACCATAACCACTTCCTGCATATTGAATACAATACCAAGTTTGACCATTATAAGTCACAACATCACCAATGTTATGTATCCGTACTTGATAAACACCTAAAAAGTTCCATAAAGCAGATGAACCATTTGTTCCTGAAGAACCAGATTCACCGGTCAAATTTATATACCAAAAACTAAATGTGTAACCAACAGATTCTGAATAGTTTACAACTATAGACATCGAACCGGTTATAGGATTATAAGAATCAACATCACCTATAATATGGCCGTAGGATTCTATATAATCTTCATCAAAATAAAGATTTGGTAATTCACTATACATTAAAACTTGTTGACCAGAAGTATAAGAAAGATTTGTTTGAGTATTAAATGTAAGAACATAATCTACTGTTGGAACTACTATTGTTGTTGATGAAGTTGCAGAATAAACAGTAGAAAATCCACTAGATCCTGATGTCCCACTAGATCCAGAGGTTCCACTAGATCCAGAGGTTCCACTAGATCCAGAGGTTCCACTAGATCCAGAAGTTCCATCTGTTCCTGAAGTTCCACTTGCTGAAGATGTTCCATTAATTAATAAAGAGGATGTTCCAGATGATAAGATAAATGGTTCCTCAACAGTTCCAAGATTTATACTATTCATCAAAATAGAATCACCGTCTGTTGAAATAGTTAGACCTCCAATATAAATAGTATTTCCAGATACGTGTAAACTTCTCCATTGAAGACTAGATGTTCCCAAATCATATTGGGCATCATCACCCGGTAATAAATGACCAGAAACAATTGTGGTATCAGAAAAAATACTAAATGTAGGAGCATTAATCTCACTAATTTCAAATGCATTAACGGTTACCCAACCTTTACCATTCCATTTCCATTTTATTCCTTGAGCGTTTGTATATTCGTCTCCAATACTTGGGTTATTTGGCCAATTTGTATTCACTTTATATTTTTATTTTTATATCACTCCATATACTCTTAAACTATCTACTGTCCAGGTTCCACCAGTAGAACTTGTAGTTGTTATTTGAATAATTGCACCACCGGTTATTTGTTCTGAATATTTTAAACTTCTACCAACATTATATTGTTTAAGAGCCCCGGTGGCGTCAATTCTAACTATTTTACTTCTTTTAGCAACACCACCCACAATTATATTAAATGTTACCGTAGCATTAGTGTTCGCATTTGTAAATAAACCACATTCAGATTCAATTAAAATTCTCGAATAGACGTTAGATCCAAGTGTGTATGTAAATGGTGTAGCATTACTAGTATTACTCACAGGTGTTTCATTAGCACTTAATAAAACTAAAGTTCCTGAAGCTGGACTTTGACCAGAAGATCCCGATGTTCCATGTGTTCCTAAGAAACCACCATCCACACCTGAAGTTCCTCTTGTTCCACTACTTCCTGATGTTCCTGCAGTACCACTAGTTCCTCTTGACCCTGATGATCCACTTGTTCCAGAAGTTCCTCTTGTTCCAGCCGACCCGGAGGATCCGTGTGTTCCTAAAAAAGCACCATCTATACCTGAAGTTCCCATTGTTCCTGATGTTCCGGAACTACCACTAGTTCCTCTTGTTCCTGATGTTCCTTTTGAACCGGATGTTCCAGATAGACCGGATGTTCCTCTAGACCCTGATGTTCCAGTAGTTCCTGAAGTTCCACTAGTCCCCATTGTTCCACTTGTTCCATTAACTCCACTAGTTCCTGAAGTTCCTCTTGTTCCTGAACTACCACTAGATCCAGAAGTTCCTCTAGTCCCTGAAGTTCCATTAACTCCACTAGATCCTGAAGTTCCATTAACTCCACTAGAGCCAGATGTGCCAGATGTGCCATCACCACCAGCCGCTCCATCTAAGTTTACAACCCAAGTAGAGTAAGCAGAAGTGCCAAACTTAGCTAATACTTCATAAACTAACACTCCAGTTGATGAATCATAACTTAAAACTTGAGCTTGTATATAATTTGATAAATCATGTGATATCAATATAAGCTGAGCCGCACTGTATGATAAATCTTGGTCTATTGTAATAGTGTAATTTGAACTAACAGTTGTGGTATCTAAATCTATACTAGAATTATATTCAACTCTAAATGCATCACCATCATACCCAGAAGTTCCTGATGATCCAGCTAATCCAGTTGTTCCAACAGGTCCTATCTCACCAACAGCTGTAACCCATTGATAATAATCACCATCATAAATATATGTGTATAAATTTCCATACTCAGAATCATACCAAAAAGAACCAGGAATAATTTTATCAGTTCCTGTTCCGGTTGGAATCACAGATTGATAGAAAAACTTAGCCGAGACAGATGTGATATAATTTTTTATTTCATTGTTAATAAAAATTGGAGCATTCTTCTGTAGTGTATCAATAAGTTGCTTTATACGGGGTAAAGCCAATTTTGCCTCATTATTAGAAGAAAGAGGAATACTTATTATTCTTTGACTTTTAAGACTAATTACTACCATATTATTCTTTACAAAAAGATTAATTACGGTGAATGGATTTATAGTGTATGTTACAACACCAGTATTATCCATGATTTGAATATTTGTATCAGTTGCACCTAAAGGTCTTAAAAATTTATCCCAACTATAACTCATTTTTTTATCATATTTTTTAAATTATAATATCTAAATTCACATTTACACCACTCAAATTATTATGAGCTAAATCTGTAAAATTAAATGTAAGTGAATATGTTCCAACAACAGATATTGAATTTACCATACCTTGTGTTCCCATAATCAATAATTCTGAATCCATAATAGTAATATTTCCATCTCTATTATCATCTATATAATCAATCAACAAATCAGTAAGTTTATCTTTATAAAGAACACTTGAAGTTCCCCAATTAGATAAAGAAATTGTTGTTGAGTATGTTAATCCATCAGTTCCTGTGTTATACGGAACACTATAAGTTGATCCTGTATAATTTACAATGTAACTTCCTGTGATACCTGCTTGTGAATTAAAGAAAACTACTGGAGGCACATCATCTGGAAGAGTCACTAAATCAATATCAACATTAGGATTTTCTAATACATAATTTATTAAAGAGAATGCTTGATTAGCATCAAACTCACTAATAAAGTTTAAGAAAACTGTTCCATAACTTTGGTCATCTATAATTATAAATGTAGAATCAACTGATAAAGATTCTATGTAAGGAAGACCAAAATAAACAAGTGCTTTTGGAGGTGTGCCTTTATCATAAATTACTATTGATTCACCAACAACAAATGATTTTATATCAGTATACTCTAAACCAGTAAATGATGTAGCACTTTGATTTAAATCATCATTAAAGAATGAATAATTATCGTCAATAACTCCAACCATTAAATCCAACATTACTGGATATTTAGTGTTAGGATTTGTTAAATAAAGTTGAGGTATTCTATTTGTAGAATTACCAGTAAGAACTAGCATTTGAGCAAATGTAAAATTCTTAACAGGATAATCATAATAAGAATAATTTACAAAATTATCAGCTTCAATAACTGACTTAGGATCATAAATTGTTTTAATTGCTAAAAAAGTAGCATTGTCTCCCAAACCTAAATGATTTAATAAATAATTTGTTTGACCTGCTTTTAAAATAACTCTACCTTTTAGAAGTTGTTTGTAAGGCATTCTAGAATCAGAAACTAATAATCTGTCTCTTGTTGATGAACCCTCAATTGCAACGAATTCTCCATTAGTTACTTTGATATATTGACTTGAATTTCCGAATAAGGATGCTCCACATACTGCCATATTAAGATTATAATTTTAATGTATATATTAAAATTATAATCACATAATATCATTTACTTCGATATAATATCTTTCTTCTAGGTTAGATGAATTAGAAATTCTTGTCAATGTCAATTTTTTACCTTTGTTTAAAGATAAATAAGGAATATTTGATAAAGTGCTTGATGAAGTTCCATGAATCTCATATGGTAATGTTATAGATGAACTAAAATCAACTAAACTATTATTTGGAGAAACATCAAATATAACATATGATGATGTGATTCCAGCAATTGAAGAAATTTTATATTGACCAGAAAAATCATAAACTGATGATGTTCCAACAAATAAATTATTCATTACATAATAATCACCTACTTTAAGTGTATTTGATAAAATATTTACATCACCTTCAAAAGCAACTTCTAATAAATTGTCTTGTAATAAATTAATCGGTTTTGCAAAGTCAATATCTAATTTAGATGATTTCCATAAATAAGCCGAATTTTGAAGACCTAAATCTTTATTATAACTTACTGGAAGATCAGTATCACCTAATAAAAGTGTTTCTGTGGTGGATCCTGAAAAATTAGTTCTTATAAAAATATCTAATTTTTTATTCTCACTCGAAAACTGACTTGGAACAATATTTAAATCCATTGATTGTCTTAGGTCTAAATCTTTATCTAAAACTAAAGTCAATTTTTGACTTTGTGGTAATTCTAATTCAACTTCATCATTATTGACAATTTGAATTAAGAATTTTTTATTTAACGGAACACTTAAAACAACAGGAATAGAACCTTGTTCATTATACATTGTAGAAGTATTTACTATTCTTACTTCACTATAAGGTGTATCTATAGTATCTAGAGCTAATTGTGGAGGAGACCCAGGTATTGTTCTTACTCTTACTGATGCCGTGTCAGTAACTTGTAGTGTTGAATATAATCTTAATAAGTTTTCTAAATTTTGAATTTTACTATTTAAAACATTAATATCAGTTTGTGTATAAAGTAGCGTTTTGATATTTTGCAATTCATCTTTAAAAAGAAAATTATCAGCAATAATATTTACAAAATTATCATTGAAACTAGCCAATCTTTGCATAGCTTCATTAAATCTTATCATATTAAATTGTGAATTAATAGCCTCTGGGTTATAAGCAGGAACTGTGTTATCATTAATTATGTTAAAATTCAATAACAAATTGAATGCGTATGAAGTTCCATCTTGTTGTTTTTTATCATTTGATACCAATTTTTTATAAGTTGGGAATCTTAAACTGGTCTCACCTTCTGTTTCATTATTGTCTGGGTGATTTAAGAAAGAAATACCATAAAGATTTGTAGAAGCTCCAAAAGTTGTGGATCCATCTGCATTTGTGGTTTCTTTTTCAACAGTATAATACCATAATATAGCATTAAATTCAAAATCATCCGGAATTTCACTATTAACCGATAGTGCATTAAATTCATCAAAAGTTGTTATATTTCTACCAGTTACTGATTTAGTTTGATTCATTTTAACATAATGTCTATAATCAAAATCAATATTTAATCCATCTAAAGTAGAACCATCATAAACAGGATTTTGAGTGTCTCCTGATACTCCAAAATAATCTCCACTTCTTCTTTGTGAGTCTCCTGTTGAAGTTTCATAAGTATAATCATTAGTGTCAAATTGTCCATAATAAGAACCAGGATAATCTTGAGGGTCTGATACAATAGGAGAATTAAAACTTTCAGCTCCTAATATTTCTGATTGATATTGTCTTGGAAGAATTGGATAAGTTAAATTAGGACCATAATTATAATCAACCATAGTTCTAAATAAAATATCTGGAGTTTGACCAGTATGGTCTGGAATATGAGCATAAACTTCAGTGTAAGCTCTATTTGCTTCCTGAACATTTGATAATCCATTTACTTCTCCAATATATTGAACTAATTTGTTATAAACTAAACGAAAAGTTCCTATTCTATTTCCATTATCTTGAACATTTGTTCCAAATGCTGCGTCAAAAACTATTGTTTGACCAGCTGTTGGTCCAGCAGGAGGATTGATTTCTAATATTTCTAAGTTTAATCCAGTAGCATCTGTATAACCTTGAGGATTTATTTCATTAAGAATACTTGTTATCTCAACTCCTGATAAATTAACAATATCACCAACTCTATAATTTGTCAATTCTGATCCCTCAAATTCTACTTCAAATAAGTTTGGAAAAGCTATACTAGAACTTTGATAAAAATAAGTTCCATAATAATTAGTAATAGATCTTTCTTTCCAAAGAGTTTCAGTGAAAAAGTCAGTAGCTCCTTGTCCTAAAGAGTTAGCACTAAAGTCAGCTAAAGTTCCATCATAATCATCTTGTTTATTTGCTGGTTCAAAATCAATAAGATTTAATTTTTTACACCATTTAAAGAAAATCTTTTCAGATGTTGTTTCTAATGATTCAGTTTTGTAATTATATTCGTTTGAGTTAAGTCTACTTTCTCTTAAAACACATTCGTGATTTGCAACATAATTTCTCAAAGATTCTACAGCACCTTCTGCAAAATTTGTTACCGGAGTAGCAATTCCACTTTTAGAAAATGAGTTATCAAAGTCCCAATAAATTGGTTTAGATACAGTTCCTAGAATTAAATTTTGTTTAGGAAAGTTTACTAAAACATACTTTGTAAAGTACATTTTATAAAGTGGATTTTGAAATGATGCAGAAATGTCTTCAGCTGCACTTGGAAACGCATAAAATGATGTTCCGTTTGGTTTTAATGATTTATAAAGTGGTGTAGACGCCATTATAATTAGATTTTATTTTACAATCTATATATAAATAAAACCTGTTCTCTTTTTATTTACTTAATCATTTTGACTATTTCCAAAAACGCTTTTTCAGTTCCTTTAATAGCGTATTCATAAATACCAAATGCGTTATTTTTAGTGGGAACTTCATCAAAAAACTTTAGATTATTTAAGATTTCATCGATATCATTTCTCCATTTTAAATAAAAATCATAGATATCAGCATCATTGATAAATCCTCTTACTTTAACATCTTTAGGATTCTTTGTGTATGATTTAACAAAAGATTTTAGTTCACCTCCAGATTCTTCTACGGTTTTTTCAATCATTGACTTCACTTCATCAATCACTTCTGTGTATTTAGAAGAATCAGATGCATCAGTTTCTTCCGCAGTGGCTTGGCTTTCCTCTGGAACTTGAGCTTCGGTCTCATCTGCTTCTGTCAAAAATTGAACATATCTTTTAATCATAATGTATATATTAAGTTTGAAAAATTAAATTACATCCAAGTGGCTTCAAATACACCGTTATACCAGATACCACCTTCCCATAATCCTTTTTTGTAAATTCCATTAGTCCAAATTCCTGATTTCCAATTACAATTTGAAAACCTACTAACAACTCTAAGATTCAAATCAACCGGAGCAGACTGACTTATAGCAAATGAAGTAGCAACATAGACTTTAGTCCATTTATTAACTGTATCTTCTTCTTTGTATAAAACTTTAAAAGTTTTAGGTGAAGTGTTTCTACCAAATACTAAACTAACTGTTGAATTTGTATTATTATCAATAATTGTAAACTCATCTCCTATGTTGAATTTGAAAATTCCATTTAAAGTTATATAATAAGCACCAATACCATCATTTCCATAACCAATCATTTGAATATCTTCTAAGATACCACCATACCAAGTTCCTGTTTTCCAATTCATATTGTAAGCAACTCCACCATAGAAATCACCATCAAACCAATTACCGGTATACCAAATAGAATACTTATGAACATCAGAAACGTCAGCATCTCCATTATCATTAATATTTAATCTTGAGTGAAATTCACCATCTAACCAGTTACCACCATGCCATATTGAGGTTCTACTATTGTATGAGTTTACACCAAATCTAGATCTTTTACCTTCAGCTTGATTCCAGGTTCCATTATACCAAATACCATTTTCAAAGTCTCCAGAAAACCAACTACCATCCAACCAATATGAAGGTTCATTATCTGTATTAAATACACCATCGTTCCAAGTTCCTAAAACCCAAATACCACCGCCAAATCGACCTTGTTCCCAAGTTCCATCATTCCATATTCCTCTATACCAGGTTCCATTTTTCCAGGTACCACCATACCATCTACCATCAACCCACACACCTTGATTCCAAGTTCCGTCAAACCAACGACCATTATACCAAACAGATGCTGATGGAGAAACAACACTTCCATATTTTACTTGACTTACTCTATCATCAATTTCTCTAGATTCCCATATTCCTGTATACCAATCACCCGAAATCCATTGACCACTAATCCACGTTCCACCAAACCATCTTCCACTTTCCCACACTCCTTTATACCATACTAAACCATTATCCTTACCAATTATTGCATCGGAAATTTCAGCCTCAAGAAGCCAAGAATATTGTTGATAAATTTGATTTAAATCCAATCCATCAATTAATCTAAATCTATACTTAGTAAAGTCTATGTTAGCAAGTTTATATGTTTTATTTGTTAAAATTTGGTTATCCACACTCAACTCAATAGATTGCTTACCCATTTTATTTACACCGATATCAATTAAATCAACTGGACTAAACTCAAAGAATGGATCTTGTTTTGAATATTTTACAAAACCACTATCATTACCAGATAGTGGAACATTCCCATAAGGAAAGTCTAAATAGAAGTTATACTCATTAACAACTATAACAGGATGATATCCAAAATAGTTTTGATTTATTTGTTGAGATGATGCAGTTCCACCATTGAACTCTAAAACAACACTATCATTTGTTTTCAAACCATGTTTCTCTGAGCAGAATATAAATAAGTTACCACTAAAGTTTGCGGTATTACTAATTGGAATAGATATTTGTTCTTCAAGGTTTAAAATGTTCATAGACATTTCATTCTTATAGTCTATATACATCATTGCTGAAAGAGATTGGAATGTATCAGCATCTGATAATAAAACTTTAGCATACGAGTCGGTAGGAATTTTGAAATTTAATTCTCTTTCATAGTTATAAAACTCATTTCCGGGAGGATAAACAATTTCTCTTCGTTGAAATTTCCCTTTTTGTATGTTGTTTAGTTCCTGTAAGTCATCACTAATTTGTTTAAGTTTTCTTCTAGATGTTATATCAATAAAATAGTGAAAATCACCAAGTGTATAATTTATATTCTTATGAAATTCAATAATGTATAGTTCATTTGTGTCATCATAATATTTGTTTAAAACAAGAAGTCTTTCGGTAGTTGAACTAGGAGCACCAGCAACATAAGGTGTATAATTCCAAAGTGAAACATCCACAAATGTATTTATGAATATAGATTGCCATTCTAAAATCAAATCTTTTCCAAATTTCAACGTATTTGAAGTCTTTTGAATTGGATTTGCATAGTTAGAATAAGTTATACCATTACTAGATAAATACACAACTGAGTTAGTAGCAATTCCAATTCCATTTCCAGACATAGGAACTCCTCTATAATCAGGCATTGAGTAGAATTCTTTATCAGCTGTAAACTTAGGATTAGGATAACCAACATCATTTAATCCTTCTAAGTAACTTAGAATATTATAAGTTGGTGTGTATTTAAAATCTAAGAATCCTTCAGTATATGACATCGTAAATTTATTACCGGTCAAATAAACATTGGTTGCCAAATTGTAGTAAGCTGTATAATTATTGAATTGAGGTAATAAATTTAAAATTCTATTATTTGAATAAGTAACACCATAGTTTTCTGTTTCGACTTCTAAATAAGTTTCTGTATAAAGACTTATATCTTGAATTGAAATCCATTTATATCCCGAAATAATAGGATCTCTTTCAACAACAGTAAAATCAAACTTAAATTGCGAAAATGTTCCACTTAATGTTAAATCAACATGTTGTGGTATAGTCGTTGTTAAATCAGAAGGAATACTATAAGTTGCTAATTCAATCCAACTTGAAGCAGAAAATCCTTGAACACTTAAAATTGAATAAGAACCAGCAACTGCATAAGTTCCTGAGCGATAATCATAAGAAAAAGAAACATTAGTCACACCACTCATTGTTGGACTTATAATTGAAGCTGTTTGTGCTCCTGAACCAGAGTTTGGAGATATTATTAAAGAGTTTACAGATGATGTAGTGAAACCCGGAACTGTAAATGTTGAAGTTTCAGACAAATTTTGTATCAACCAATTTGAATAAGTTATTCCTGTTTCTGGATAAAGATTCACTGCAGTAATTTCATCTACATAATTTGATTGTAACAAATAAGCTTTTGAAATTGGATGTTGATTAAACCTATTCTCAAATTCATCTACGTTAGAATAAACATTAAGGTTTACTATTGAGGCTGTATAACCTTTTAAATTTGTAATGATAGTATCATTAAACTCAGTAAACATATAAATATATTTAGCAGAAGCTGTAACTTTAATCTTATTAACTATAAAGCTTCCTTCAATATACGAACTACTAAATCTCATCACATCACCTACTTCTACCGGATATCCAAAATCTAACGTTTTAAAAACCATTAGATATTTGTAAAGATATAACTGGTCATTTGTTGGAGGATCGTATATCACCGGGAAAGTGGCCGTAAGTCCCATCGCGTTAAATCTAGATAGAAAATGATTAGAAGAAGTTCCAATAGTATCAGTAATTTTCGGAGCTAGTGGTAGAATTGATGAAGCTGAATTTGTTATTAAAGTAATATTAGCTAAAGATTGAGTGGCCGAAAATGAGAATGTTGGTGAAATTAATACCATTGAGGATTCATCAAGTGGACTAGTATTATCATAGAATTCAAAAGTTTTCTGATTATCTGTCCAATAAGTCCACCAGTTTGTTTCACTTTGGGTCAAATAATCAGGAAAAACAGGCCCATAACTAAGTGTGTCAAAATAAAGACTACTGTTACTTGAAAAAGATTTACCTCTAAAATTTAATTCATTTGGTAGTCTATAATCACCAAAATCAGTAAAGAAATTTAATTTTGAAGCGGCATCATAATCTAAAAATAATAATTTAGATTTAAGTCTATTTTTAAATGTATCGTCCAAATTAATAAAATCTAAACCTAAAGAATAAGTTGCGTATTTATAAAGTGATGAATTGCCACACATTAACAATTCAATTCCATTATAATCAAATAATTCATTTGGGAAATATGAACTTTCAAAGTTAGGAGTTGATGAAGTATAAGCTATTGAATTAGAATAAGAATTTCCTATACCAATTGATTGAAAGTTAGATAAATCAAAACTAAAAACTCCTGAATCTTGAGTAGACATCTTTATTCCAGTGTATAAAAAACTAGTTGTTCCACCTCTTTTAGTTATGTTTAAAATATCACCAAAATCTTCACCTAAATCTAAATAAAGGAAATCATATAAACCATTTGTTTTATTTACATCATAAACTATCACTTTACTATCATCTGTTGTTATAAAAACAAGTTCTTTATCAGCAGGTATTGATTGTGTAAAATACTCAAAATTCAAGTTCCAAGAACTTAATGTTGTGTGATATAAGTCATTGATATTATCAACTAAAAGATAGTCATCATCATCATCGATAATTTTTGAAATTCTTCTTTTATAAGCGGTCCAACCATTAATTGTTTCTTTAAACTCAATGAAAACTCCGTTTTTTCCACCAATGATGAAGTTATTATTTTTGTTAAAAATTACTTTAGTGTAATAGTAAGTATCAAAATCTCTTATTCTTAATCTTCTCCAGTTATTTCCACTATCATCTGTTAAATAAATTGTATTTAAATCACCAACTACAACTCCACGCAAATCACTATAAAAAGATATAGAACGAAGATTTATTGAATATTTGTTATCTAATTCTAAATTAAACTTCTCAATTAAAAAATCGTGCTTTCTTACTCTAAGTAAAATTCCAGTGTCACCACATACCCAGTAATATTTAGATGTTTGAGAAATACTTCTAAGATTTGTTTTATATTTGTTAGAAATTAAATTTGATATTCCATTCTGATGACAAATTATGGTTCCAAATTCACCAACTGTAATCGACCTTTCAGGAATTGAGTAAGTAATACCATCTAAAGCATAAGATTGAGTTGCGTGTTTTATTATATCATAATGGTTTATCTCAAATAAATTATTATAATTAATTTTATTTCTTAACATCCAGTTTTTGTTTTCTACAAACTCAAAAGGATCCCCAAAATCTATTGGATAATATCCATTTTTTAATCTAGATAAGTGAAATTGTCTTCCTGTGTTAGTATTACCTAATTTTACAACTACACTAAATCTAATACAATTTTGGTAGTTCTGAAGTTCAGTAGTTCTAACTAAAATACCATTTTGAACTTGGTAAATGCCATTTTCATCATCTAAATATTCATATTCTATAGTAGAACCTAAATTTCTTAAAATTGTATATCCACCTTTAAAATATACTTCAGGATCGATTGTATTAGCTAAAACTAATCTAGTCTTTTGGTCTTTAATTAAGACTCTATGTCCTTCTTTTAATAGTGCACCATCAATAGATAAATTGTCAATTTTAGCTCCGATTCCGGTAACCTCAACAGTAGTTGCTACATCAACTTCATTATAGTTTTTGACAGCATCATCGATAAGTCTTTTTGGAGTGAATAAAGTTTTTAGTGATAATCCATATTCACCTAAAAACTTATCATAATAGTCAACAGAAGTTGTAGCATTAATAGTCTCTGCATTAAAAGAAGGAATCAAAGTATTGGTATACTGAGATCCGTCAATACCAATATACCAGTTTCTCGCTTTATAAGATCCAAGAACATCATAAATGTTGTTAAAGTTACTAACCGGTAAATAAGTTGCTCCACTTAAAGCTTTTGAATAGAATCTAACTAAAGATAATTCTTGTAAATAGAATTGATAATCATCATCTATCATATTATCGATAGACATATTCCATTTGCTATACTCTGAATTATATTCCCACATATTTATTTTTTAACTTTTAAATGCCACATAGCTGTTTTACTATCAACACTAACTATGGACTTTAATATCTTTACTTTAGACTTCTTAAGTATAATCTTAATCTCTTCAATAAAGTCATCATATTGATATATGTCATCCGCGTATTCAGCAATATCAATTTTAAACTCCAATTTTTTTGAAAAAATTAAGTCATAAATTAATTCTTCTTTGTTTTTCACATTGAAAGTTACCATTTTCAGTTTATATATTAAAACTTTCAAGTTCTTAATCAAAATATAATGGGTAATCAAACTCTAATGATATATAATCTATGAAACTAATTCAATTTTTTTTAAATCTATTTGATTTAATCATGAAATGGAAAATAAAAAGACAACTAAAAGTTCACAAAAAATAATACTTTTTATGAGTAAACCTAAGTTAGAGTTAAATCGTGAAATTCAAGAAGGAGTTAACGATTATGAATACAAAAAGAATCTAAGAAAAAAGAATTCTTTAACTAAAGAAGAATTTCAAAAAAATGGAGTTAGATTAACTGACAAACAAAACGATTTATATAAAGGAATCAGAAACAATATTTTAACAGTTGTTCACGGTCCAGCCGGAACAGCAAAAACATTTGTTACCTGTTATACCGCGTTGGCTTTATTAGCAGATAAAAAAATCGAAAAAATAATTATTACAAAACCTATTCAAGAATCAGGTGAAAATTTAGGATTCCTACCAGGATCTTTAGAAGATAAATTACATCCTTATAAACAATCATATTACACAACATTTTGCAAAATAATTGGAAAACCATCAACTGATTTTCTTTTTTCAACCGAAGAAATTATTTTTGAACCACTTGCTTATATGAGAGGATCAACTTATGATAACTGCATAATGCTACTTGATGAATGTCAAAATGCTTCTATTAAACAATTAATGTTATGGATTACTCGTTTAGGAACGGATTCAAAAGCAGTAATGATGGGAGATACCTCTCAGTATGATGTGAGAAAAAAAGATTCAGGATACAATGATTTCATCAAAATGGTTGATTCTATGAAAGACCTAAATCTTTTTGAATTTACAAATGAAGATATTGTTAGAAATAAATTTCTTATTGAGATTGCTAATCGATATGATAAATATCGTTCAGAACAAAAAGATTTTTAGAATTCATCATCGTCTTCCCATTCAGGTTCTTGCTCTTCTTCTCTTTCTACTCTTCCACTACTTTGAACTAATACATAATCAAAGTTATAGTTTTGTGAATTAGAAAATCTGCCTTTCTGACAATCATAGAATTTAAATGTATCTAAATAAGGATAGTAACTTAAGTTATGGTTTTCTAAAATAACATAAAGATGTTTTCTTTCTGGATTACCATCAATATCAATATAAAGTTCGGTTTTAGCATTTTGTTCCCACTTTGTGATATATCCGTTATCAGAAGCCCATTTTTTGAAAATATCTACATCGTGGTCATACACAGTGTAAATACGATCCATAAACTTATAGACTTTATCAGAATCAAATTCTTTTATTTCATCCCAAAGAAGAGCACGTGCTCTTACTTTTCCATCATCTGTTAACAATACTAACATTTTGACAGGATTTACAGAATATAATTTCATAAATTTATTACGTTCTGATTGTCTCATACAAGAATTCCAAAGAGTTCCGTATCGACAACCATCTGGTCTAAAATAATTATCTTCTAAATAATATTTTTTAATATCATCACCTTCTACTACAATTAATTTTTCAGGATCATAGTTAAAGTAAGATTTATAATAATTTACAAATTTTTCAACATCAGTGTCTTTTAAACCAAATTCTTCAAAAGCAGACTTAGTTAGAAATCGTTTTATAAAACGACCAACTTTAATTTTAGTTCTACCGACACCATCACCAAAAGGATCCTTTCCTTCATCTTTTTTAATCATTTCATATTTAGATTTTGGTAGATAAGATAAAGTGTCGATTTCATCGTCTTCACGTTTGATGAAGTTTCCTTCTTCTTTTATTAAGCCACTCATGCCATGAATGAGAATTTGTGATATTCTAAAATGAGTGCTTCTATCTAAGAAGTTAGTCATTTCGTGGTCAAAAATAAGTCGGTTATACATTTTAATATATAGTTTATGAAGTTTATTGTTGAATTTAAATCTTTTTATAAAGTTGATGATATTGTCCTAATTGAATACTGGTGGGATGATATGATAACACCGGTAAAAATATTAGAACAAACATCACCACGAACAGTTAAAATTAGTCATAATATTCCACAATCCAAAATACAGAATGCTCCAGATGAAACAATCAAAACATCGGATATTATAGACCATTCTAGATAGTATCACATTTTCCATCCTCATACATCTTATCAAGTAAGTAGTCATAAAAGAACTTATCATACTCAACATTCATATCCAAATATTGCTCTTTAATAATCTGCAACTCCCAATATTCTAAATTAGAATCTGTGAATTTACTCATAATCCAGTCATACTTTGGATTTTTATTTGATACCGAGTCAATATTCAAAAGTTTTGAAATTGGCTCTACATCATAGAAATCATCATAGTTATCATAAGCATAAGACATATCAACTAATCCAGTAGCACCATCGTAATATTTTTTTCCACTTCGACGAGTTCTTTTCTTCTTACCACGATTAGAGTTAAAATCAGACATACTATCACCATAACCCATACTTTCACCACCATAGTTACCATAGTCATATTCATCATATGCGTAATCCTTACGACCATAAGTAGGATATGAATAATCTTTCCACTCATTTGATTTAGGATCTCTTTTTGTTGGAAGGTTTTCCCAATCAACTTTTATACAAGCTTCAGCCAAATCTGTTAAGTGAACAATATCCTGAGATTCACTAGTTGTGTGTTCTTTGTAATATCCAACAGAAACGTTAGTACACTCTGGAATTAAATGTGTAAACTCAGCAGAGTCAGTATAAACTCCACCTGTATCTTTTTTGTAAGACAAGCTACGAGTTTGATTTAAATCACTACAAAGAGCATCTGCGAAATCATCAGAACAACAACGAGAAGAAGATTGATAAGTAATAATTGAACCAACATCACGTCGGTCAAATGAAATAATTCTATCATAGTTTCCTTTGAAGAAACCAAATTTAGCAGCGTTTCCAGAACCAATACATCCTACTTCTTCACCAATAAAGAAATAATAAAGACCAGGAACATTATTTTGAATCATCCAAAGAAGAACAGTGACACCTGCTTTATCATCAGCTCCTAAAGTTGTTTTACCGTCTGTTTTAATTAAATTTTGGTCAAATACGTGAGTAACTGTAACATAATCTTTTGATACAGTGTCTAAGTGAGCTGCGAAAATTGAACGACTTTCACCGACTTTGTAAAAGTAGTTTCCCCACTCATCTTTTTGCATCCCTTTTGGAAACAACTCTCTCATTGATTCAACAAGAACATCTTCTGAACCATAAGGAACTGTTTTAGAGGTTAATCTTAAAAATGTCTCAAATACAAAATCTTCTACTTTCATACTACAAAGATAAGGAACTTTGTGCGAAAATACAAATATTCTATGATAAATAGAGCATTTAATAACAAAAATATTAAAACAAATAAAATATTTTTCAATATATAACTTTAGCTGTTCGCTACACTTATGTCGGGTATCAAAAGGATACCATTGAGATTTAGAAATGAATCAAAGATATAGGATAAAATAAAAATGAATAACTATGGCAAAAACAATTGCACAAACAAGCGCTAAACCAAGTGCTTGGATCGTAACTCCTAACGACAAAGGGAGAAAATCAATTAAAAGTGGAAAAGTCTTCTTAGAAGATAAAGAAGAATTTGAAATTGAAATCTTTAATCCACTAACCGTTTCAGTTCTCGCTGATATTAAATTAAACGGTCAATCAATATCAAAAACAGGATTAGTAGTAAAACCAGGACAAAGAGTTTATTTAGACTGCTTTATTGACGATAAAAAGAAATTCAAATTTTCAACTTACGAAATTGAAAACTCGGGAGAAGCATTAGAGGCAACTCAGAACAATGGAGTTTTAGAAGTTTTCTTTTATAAAGAAGATGTTATTACTTTAAATAACTGGCAAAGAAGATTTGATAGAATTATTGTTGAAAAACATTATCCTTATAATCCTTATCCGTGGTATAATCCATATACGATATATGGTTCTGGTGGTGGTTCAACATTTACTACAAATGGTTCTAGTAGAATCTGGCAAAGTAATGTACTCGGAACAATAACAACATCAAATGCTTATTACTCGTCTAATAATAGTTATACTTCTCAAGTTGATTTACCTAATCTAAATATTGCTGGATCTCTTTCAACAAATTCTATAGAAACTGGTAGAGTTGAAAAAGGTGAAAAGTCTAAACAAAAATTCACTGAAGTGGATATGGATTTTGAAAAGAATTATATCTCTTCAACTATTATTCAGATACTTCCTGAAAGTAGAAAACCAGCAGAGATAAAGCAAATAAAAACAAAACAAAGTCAATTACTTTCTTCAGATGAAGTGATTGAGCTTATCAAAAAGTTAGGTGAATTACACTCAGCAGGTATCTTAACAGATGAAGAGTTTTCTGAAAAGAAAGCAGAATTACTAAGTAAAATATAAAATAAATAAGTGAACAGCTATAAATTAAAAGAGAGACTTTAAAGTCTCTCTTTTTTATTTTATTAATTTAATTATATCTTCTGCTATATCTGATTTATCTCTTCTAGTTCCATCATCGTTATAAACTTCAACTATATGCTTTGATACATCTTTATTCTTTTTATCTTCTTCATCAGTTAGTGGAAATTCTTGGTTCCAACCTTTTTCCATATTAAGACCACCCCATCCTTCAACTTCAGGAACATTTGGTAACTCTTCTTTAGTTATAAGACCAGCCTCACCCCTTTTCATATCTTCAATCTTTTGAATATATTCTTGTTTTTTATCTTCCGGAATATTATCACTCTGATAAGCACTTATTAAAGTATTCATAAATCCAGACCATCTTTCATAATTTCCTTTTCTTAAAAAGTCTTTTGATTTTTGGTCGTTTAATGATGGCATTAAAAGTATAACATTTGGATATTCCTCTAAAAGTTCTTTAACTCCATCGTTATAAACGTGACCCCCACCAAAATCTAATATTGAAGGAGTTTCATACTTTTCAAAATCTTCAGATGTAACAAGTTTAACTAGCTCAAATTCTTTTCCATCACCATGTCCAAAATCTTCCTGTAGTTTATCAAGTTTAACATACTCAATTCCTAGTTTTTTTGAAATTTCTTCAGCAACTGTTGATTTACCAACAGTTGGAGGTCCTATCAAAATAATTCTGTTTTTACCACTATAATTATCAGCTTTTGGTATATCAAATCCTGGAAGTGATTCTTCCATAAAATCTTCGTATAGTTTTAAGTATTTCATAATTTAATATTTTTTTACCAAACCCAAATAGTAGGTAATATCTTTTTACCACAATAAAAAGTCATTCTTCTATTTCCACCAGTAAGAAACAATTGACCACTCATATCAACCGCTGCGGAAAGTGGCATTAACCCACCTTTTTCTATATTATCTGTGAAAAAGTCAAAGCTATCTCCAAAATATCCTTTATAATTAACTAATTTATTCCAAATTATCTGAGCGCTATCTTGGTCTTTCCAGTCCGCATTTGTTGATTTATCAGGATTCAAATCATGTTCTCTTAGTTCCTTCCAAAGCTTGTTATGTTTTTGATCTTTTGGTTCTTTCATGTTTGGTAATAAATCATTTCTTAATTTTGGAATCCATCCCGTCTCTACACCTATTGACTTTGGTGGAACAATACCATCTGGGTTCAAATCAGTCTGAACATAAATATCATAATAGATTTTAAATTTATCTAAGAATTCGGAATCCAACATAACTTTGTGAAATCCAGTAGCATCGTCACCTGGTTCATTAGCTTTATTTTTTGCAAGTTGTTGTAATTTAGGTTCATCCAATTGAACTTTCTTACCATTCCAAAAAGCTTTATTTATTTCTTTTATAAAGTTCTGATAAGGTACTAAATCATCACCATTCTTACCACCAATACTATCTAATTGAAGCAATTCATAACATGAATATTTTATTTCAGGATTTGTTGGTGTAGCTTTACCCTTCATAGATGCTTCTAATGGCTTGTTTATAAATTCAGCTGATGGATCAGTCTGATGGGTAAACTCTTCCGGTCTTGGACTATTGAAAATAACTCCAAAAGAATCCGACCATTCTTTAGGTAAATTAGACTTATGATGATTTAGTGTTTGGAATATCTCAGCCAACTCTAACTTTGGCATTCCCCAGTTAATTTTATATTCCTTACCATTAATTTCTAATGTTTCCTTCCAATCAGATGATTCATTTAGTCTAAATTGTTCGTATAACTTTAAGTATTTCATTATATAATTTTTTTATGTAAAATCAAATCCAACCAATTCAGATCCTTTATATCCTAAATTATTTTCTTGTAAGTCGGGACCTTTATTATCATGCCAAGCACTAGTTAGACCAGCACTTGTTCCAATTTTATATATTTCTAATAATTTTTTAGCAAATGAAATAAAGAAGTTTTCATCTATTTCGGACCAATATTTTTTGATAGTTGATTCTTGACCTTTAAAATCCTCATTACCATCTTTACTACAAAACATTTTCACCAATGAATCAATAGTCAGGCCTTGAACATTTGACATTTTAATTCCATTTTTATAATTTTTGATAAATTCGTCATCAGTATATTCTAAATTATCGGACAATTTAGATGCTTCTTTTATCCAACTAAATACTTTATTTAATTTATCATCGGTATTGTCAATCCAATAACTTTGAGCACCATTAGTTGGATAATACAAGTTGAAAATCAAATGAGATATCATTTTTTCTTTGACATCAAGTAGTTTTAAGAAATCCATACAAATAAAATAAACCTTTTTACCTTCAAAGACATGAGTTTTTATCCAATAATATCCACAAATTCCTTTTAAGTCTTTATTTAATAATTTTCTAGCACTATTTATTTCATCTTCTTGCAATGTCATTTTCATACATTTCATTTCAGTATCGCATTTTTTACCTTCAAATGAATTTTTGTAGAAATCTTCAGGTAATTCAGATGATTTTAATAATTGAAATGTCAATCCTACACCACCAGCACCTAAATATTTTAAATTTTGATTTGTAAAAACTTCTTCTATACATTGTTGTATTTTTTCTTTACTACCAAAAGACTTAAATAGTCTATTCTCGGTTTTGACCCTATCGATACCTTCGATATTCTCGGATATCATTCTAAATTTTTCGTATAGTTTTAAGTATCTCATATAAGTTTTTAATTTTAATATATATTAAATAATGAAACTTAAAAGATATATTCAATTCATCAAAGAATCTTTAAAAGAAGATTTAGACTCTGGAAAAATATGGGAATTAAATGAAGACCAAATTCGAGAGTATCTAATAGAATTAGATGACGCTGGATATTTAATAGTAGTAAATTTTGGATTTGTAAAAAAACACACTATAAACTACTACAATAAACCATCAGTAGAAAAAGATGTTTATACGGAAAATATAGTAGCTGGTGAAGAAATAAGACCAGCCTACTGGATTGAAATTCAGAAATCAAAAGATGTAAACAATGAAGATGTAACAGACTCCTTAAAGTTTGCTTGTTCAATCATAGAAGATGAAGCAGACGCTGATATAAAATTATATGATACTGATACTGATGTAGATATAAATACTACATTAATAAAAGGTGGAATTTTTATAAACGTGGATCCAGAAGATAATATGTCTGGAGAAGAAGCTAATAATTATATTGCAATTTTTGTTAAACAAAGAAACACAATTAAAATCAAGCCAACTGATTTAGAAGACTATTATGGTTGGAGCGTTGAAGTTAAAAAAGAAGAACAATTATGGGCTGAAATGGATTTAGAAGATTTAGCCGATTTTATACTTTCACCAAGATCTGATTATAAAGACTCATTAGTTAAGGGACAAGAACATATGTGGGATTATTATGAATTATCTAGTTATTATCCAGAAATTAATTCACTTTTTCAATATGATTTGGATAAAGAAAATGAGGTTTTAGTCGTTAAATCTATTATCAAAGAATTAGGTGGTTTTGAACAAACTATAAATCATATAGGAGACGAGTGTGATGATGAAGTATATGATAAAGTAAAAGGCATGTCTGAAGAAGAGTTGGTTAATTACTTACTAAAGGAAAGATTTTATGATACTATCAAACAATTAGTAAGCGGTTCAGAAGTTTTTGGAGAAATAAAAGATACTGTTGCTAACTGGGAAATGTCAGCACATTGTGATGATAACCATGATGAAATAGTTAATAGTTTTGATAGTATTGTTAGTGATGAATTAGGACAATATGAAAAAGTAGAAAAAGAAATAACTAAATATTATACAACAAAAGATACTGAAGGAAATCAAGTAAAAAGAGAATACAAAACTAATGTCACTTATTATCAATTTCCTTATAATAATGATTGGATTTCGGATATAGATTCTGAATATCTATTCAATAAAGATTTAGACGAATTGTTTAGAGACTTTGTTAGAGAATCAAATATTGATAGAAACCTAAATCCAAGAATTTCTGATTACGGAAGTGTTGATAAAGTTGAAATGAACAAAGATATTAAAGCTTATTTAACAAGATTTTTATCTAAATAATTACTGTCTTAGATTAAGATACTCTTTTAATTTCATCAACATATAATCAGTAATTAAATCAGATGAGTTTACGGAATTTATAAATTTAATATCAACCTTTACTGACTTACTAATTATTTCTTCTTGGGAACCATCACCTTTTGGAATAACTTCGTGATAATCTCTTTCATTTAAAGGTAAGATAAAAGGATGATATTTATTAGTATGTCCTTTACTAATATAAAGAGGATTAAATTCTTCTTCAATTGTAAAATCTTCTCTTAAAACAATACCAGCTTCTTCTTCTAATTCTCTCAAAAGAGCCATTTTAGGAGTTTCCCCAGTTTCAATTCCACCACTTAAAACAGTTGCGTGAAATTCCTGACCATCTACATATTTAAAAGTTGGAATATATTCATATCTTAAAATCATTTGATTTGATTCAATAAGATAAGGAATACAAACTACACAGTCTTTTTCTTTAATTAAAGACCAGTCTTCATATTTAACTACTTTTATTGTATCATCCTGATAAAGTATTTCATCATCAGCTTCTGTAAATTCGTTTTTAGGTTTAAGTTTTGAAAATTTTTCCATAAATTATATATTAATTTCTCATTTTAGAAAACTATTGTTTTCAATACAAAGATTTATCTTTTCAATAACCATATCTGAAGTGATTTCTGTAGAACACTCGTAGTTTTTATTTCTTGGACAATAAGACCATCCTTTATGTAAGTGATCAGTAATAGTAATATCATGCCAACAAGAGTTACAAACATTATCATTGAAAACTCTATAAGGATTAGAAAACTCACTATAGGGATTGGTGAATCCAGAAATCATAACTACAGGTTTTCCGACTGCCCATGCTAACCAAGATAAACCAGAACTAAGACCAATAAAAAAATCACAATGTAGTAAGTCAGTAATTCTTTCTTGTAAAGGAAAATCACCAGTTTTATTAATAACTCCTGATGGTGCTGAATTAACGATTCCATCTTTTCCAAAATGGTCATTTTTATCTATACAAAGCACGTCATATCCAATCGAAGTTAGATAATCAACAACTTCTTGCCATCCTTTTTCATTATTCCAATACTTATATTGAGCAGTGCTTTGAACTCCTATACAAACATAAGGTTTTTGGTGAATCCTTTCGGTATTTTCAATCCATATCTTTGGTGTTTCTTCTTGATAATCCATACCCAACATATCAGAAGCCACCTTAGAGAGAGTCACTGTTCTAAGACTTGGAATACGAGAATAGAAACCTAAATCAAAACTAGCATAGTAACATTTACAAGGTGAGTAAAAACAATAGAATTTTTTACAAGAACTATTTTTCAAACCAGGTATTATTGTATTATCACCTCTATCTGGATTAGGATTAGCGTCTGTGAATTTCATATTAGGATATGATTTCTCAAAAAGATCTTTAAATGTACAACTCACATACAATTCACAATTATGTAATTTCTGAAACCTATCTACTTGTGCCATCCAAGCTATACAATCACCTAAAGCATGACTATCAAAGTTTAATTTAACCTTTTTTCCATCTAAATTCATTTCATCAGAAAAAATGAGTTCGTTTTCAAAATAAACTTTTACATTGTATTTTACAAACTTAAAATTTATAGAATGTGGATCGTAGCTGGTGAGACTTTCATTGGTCAAAACATTTAGAATTTCATTTTGACCATCTTTTATAACAATATTATAATTTCGATAGTTTGGACATATAATTTCAATATGACAACCATCACAATAACTAACTGTAATTTTTGGATTCATTACAATTATATTCTAACAAACGATTTATGTTTAGTATTTATAATTAAGAGTTGCTTTTCTGCATTTAATTTGACTCTTAACGTTGTTCATTTCTGATGAACCAATTTCAAGTCTAGCATTTTTTCTTTTCATCACCAAACCTTCAATCATATCAATTGGAGTGAGTTTATTAAAAAGGTCATTAAATCCACTCAAATAAGATTTAACACGATAAACGTTTTCTGAAATACCAAATAGATATTCTTTTTCACAATTTATTTGGTCATAAAGAGTATCCAAAAGTTGAACTCTTTCTTCAAAAGTTTTACCAACAAGATAATCACCATCAAAACAAAGAATATCAAAAATAACAAACTTGTGGTTGAATGGTTGACCAGTTTCATCCATCTTGCTTTTATTGAGATATTCACCGTTCAATATCATCCAACCACCATTACCACGATAAAGAGATTTAACTTCTTCATCTGTTAATCTAAAATTAGTAAGTCGTTGATTATGTCGATTCATTACAACGACTTTAACTCCGTTAGTAAAGATAAGACAGTTTGAACCATTCAGTTTTGGTTGAGCTAAAAGGGAATTATTATCCCAAAATGTTAAATCATTTGGAGAAATAGCATTCTTTGGACGTGGTGGATACAAATAGCGATAATTGATATACTTTGGCATAGCACAAAGATAATAAAAAATGATTAAATATCAAATTTTCTAAAGATAATTTCCAAATCTCTATAGTGTTTATGAGAACGAGTCATTCCCATTTTAGCTGAAATAATTTCTAAAGGATGTTGGAGTTTAAGAGTAGATCCTTCAAAGTCAAATTCAATATATTTAGCATCCAAATTTAAAAAGAAATCAACCTCATAAACTCTGGTTCTTGAAAAGAAGTTCTTTTTATATTCAAAATTGATATAACCAAGTCGATTATCCATATCACAGGATTCATCATTACCATATGTATTATTGATATATCCAGAATATCGGTTCTTATCTTTAATAAGAATATCAATATCAGAAACTACTCTATTAATAAGACCTAATAAACTGAGAGCGATTGACCCAGAGATTATATCGTTTTTAAAATTATTTCTAATAAAAGTTAAGTCTGTATGATATTTTTTCACCAGGTCTTTACTGACTGAAAAATCCACATCAGATTGAATTAACTTCAATTTGAAATCTCTAAATTCTGGTAATAAGTCGCTTTGGTAGTCTTGTCTACTTATATAAATTGACATAAAAAATAAATTAGAGGTTGGGGATAGTAACTAACTACCGTATTCACTATTGCGTAGTGACACCTAAGATCTCGGTCACCCAACCGTATAGTATTATAAACCTTCTTCTTGAAGTTCGGACATCAATTGTTGGTATTGGTAATCTTGAGCCATTGAAATTAAATCAGAAAGTGATTCAAAGTCGTAAGCGGGGTTTTCTAAATAATCATTAATTGTTGTAGTGGCGTCCATATCTTTTATATTTTAACAAATATACAAATTTTTTTAATTATCACCAATAACTGAATCAATATTTTTTAATCTTTGTATTATACCACTAAATTTAGAAACAGATTCTGCTAAACTCTCACACTCTGAAATAACAAATTCTTTTGTTCTATAAATTCCATCATAAGAAAAAGCTGGACAAAAGTCACCCAAATGAGCGCAATCAAAACCAATAATCCATCCTCCTTCACCTTCATCTGAATAAGTTAAACCACCATGAACAGAGATATTGACTTTTGAGTAGATATTATCATAGTCTAATCCAAATAATTTATTATCTGAAGTTATAACAACATAACCACAAAAGGCTAAAGAATTATTTCTTCTTATAAAACAATCTACTTCTAAACCGTTTTTTGCGGTATAAGTCCATTCAAAGAAGTCACCTTCTTCTTTCATTATTTGTTCAATATTTTCCATTAATTAAAAATGTTTTCTTTAAATTTCATAGTTCCATCTGGATTAAGAGTGCAAATAAATTCAAATTGTGTTTGAAATAAGTCATCAATTTCTTTATCTTCAACAAAGTCGTTATTAAAACCTTCAAACATAGACCAATAATCTTTAGATATAAAATCACAATTATAAGACTGTGAAACTTTTACTACTAAATATTCATTACTAAAAACGTTTAAATTAAGTATTTGACCCGGTTCATATTTAGTTTCTGATGTGAAAGCCACTTTATTTTCCGATTTAATTAAATCAAAATAGTTAAAAATTCCATTTTCAAGACAATTATTTCTAAAATAACTATTATTTATTGGTAAAATAACTGATTCATTTGATATATTTAGATATTTTGCAAAATTTAACTCATCAAAAGAAGGAATATATTTCCAAGTTCTACCAGTCTCATTATTAAATTGAAAAAAGTTTCTTAAACAATTAACTAAAAAGTCAAAAGTTTTAGGAGCCTTTGATTTTAATGAAGATAAACCGGTGCCGTATCCACCGTTAGAAAATACAAGCTGTTTTCCAGAAACTTGTAAATATTTTATTTGTAAAATATCTTGTAATATCTTTTGAGTATTAAAGTCATAATCATCATC
>Ga0181346_1000052_pt1 | contig 40092 bp, 29 predicted proteins | sample Su13VDMM15DN_FD_130100 | JGI IMG/M metagenome (GOLD analysis project Ga0181346, IMG submission 130100) | Freshwater viral communities from Lake Michigan, USA - Su13.VD.MM15.D.N | ecosystem: Environmental > Aquatic > Freshwater > Lake | place: USA: Michigan | collected 2013-07-15 | reverse complement strand
TGAAGGCTTGCAAAGCTGAAGGGTTGTTGGGGTCGGGTGCCTGCTTCTCACTGTTGAATCCTGCGGCTGTTTTCAGTACATCCAATCCAGTTGACCATAATCCCTCGCCAATAAGAAAGGATCGCAACTCTTGGCGCACAACAGAACGAATTTTTGCTTCAGAAATGGCTTTATTCATTATTAATATTTCCCTAAATAAATAGAGGATGGTGTTTAAAAAACACCATCCTCCATCTTTTTTAACTAAAAAAGAATTATTTCTTTGCTTTTAATGGGCTCATTTTGTGTGAAGGATGTGGCTTAGCACCTAATCCTTTCTTTGTGCCTTTTGCAGCCTTTGCTTTCTTAGCTTCTGCAAGTTGCTTCTCTAGGTCAGCAATTTCTGCATCGGCAGGATCGACTACCTCAGTTTCAGCTACTAACTTAGCCAGTTCTTCTTTGATAATTCTTTTCAATACGTCTTTAGTGAGAGTCATTTTATTTATTTCCTTTTTTGAGAATGTTGTTTATTAAAGTATCGATTTTTGCTTCTCTACCTTCAATCAGAGATTTCCTTTGTTCTTGCATCATAAAAGCACCCTGAGTTGATGGTTCTGAAACAATGTCAAAACAAATAAGTTGGTAATCATCTTCTACTATAGTATCTCCTCTGGTTTCTTGTACAGAGCCGGTACCTCTAGAAGAGATTCCAATCTTAACGCCTGCGTTTACTAATTCTTTCAATACTTGTCCAGAGGGTGTGTTAAGGACTTGGATCTTTCCCATTACGTCCTTTTTATTCCACCAAACATCTGTTACAAGATGAGAAACGTTTCGAAGATTAATAACTGATTGATCTGGGTGATCTAGCTCGCCCAATGCTCGTCTTTCTTCTACAAGTTTTTTATAGAGGTTCATCTCTCTTTCAAGAATTGGATGGGGATAGACTCTACCATTTCCGTTTCTTGCGTCGGATCTTTGCATAACACCAGTTAATATTACGCCGCCACCTTTAATAAAGTGTTTATCGGATTCCGTAAGAACGTCGTCACACGTTCCATTAGGACAAAGTTCATAATATTCTGTTAGTAATCTTTTTGACATTTAATGATAAATATTCCTGTTTTTCTTGCTTGTGCTGCGGTCCTAAATCCGCAGCGGCTATCTTGCCTCTGCAACACAAGCGAACTGGTTGTAAAGCCCATTTACGAATCCAAAAATGTTGTTTTGATGAAAAATTCATAGTACACCTTATTGCTTCTATAACTAAATAGTTATTTATTCTTTATTCACTTTAATATTTAATCCGAAATCATTAAATAACATGCAAAGTATATAAGACGTACCAGATGAAATGCATGAAAACATAAAAATATCAAAAACATTTAAATTAATATCAAACATATTAGATAAGTTTAATAATAGTGCTATAAACCAACCCACATGAAATGACATACAAAGGGGGCATTTAAATAATTTACCAAAAAAACCTTTTGTTGGTCTTATGACATCAAATATGCTGCCATACAACAAAATTGATGTCATACCATAAGTACAAAATATATAAAATATTAAAATATCAATCATTTTCTTTCCAAATTTTATTTGTTTTGTTTTTGTTCGCCAAGATAAGCAAGATTATAGTGCCTGTTGACGGCATACGCTGAGTTGTCTATTCCGCCTTGTTTTGCCTTTTGTGGTATTTCGCCAAGTTCTGTAGAGTGTTCTTTGTCTGGATCAAGGAGATATTCTTCTTGATCTTTCTTAAGCTTCTCCTCTTCTGCCCACAGCGGGGCCTCTTCTCTAAAGTATTTAAAGATACAGAATAAAATAACCTCGACCGGATCTGGGCCGTCTGGCATTTTTTCTGGTATTGTGGCCTCTAACGAAGAATGAATATTGCTAGCCTGTATGGTTGACGGATCTATTACGCCACGCTTGTATAAATAATCAAAGAATTTGTTTTGCGTATAATAGCTTCTATCGTCCATTAAAATTTTGGATAATGCTAAAATCTTTTTATTTTTTGGAGATAATATAATGTCCATGTGTGGATGATCTTGAATTAAAATATTGCCATCTAATGTTCTGCGAGCATCAAGACGAATGACAATATCTGGCTTATCCTTAATTTTAATGACAATATTCATTATGATTGAGTTTCCTTAACCAAAGATTGAAAACTTAAAACATCTTCTATCAATTGTTTATCAATTGGTTTGTTTTTAAAGTCATTAATTTTTTCAATTAATTGTTTCTTGTCTTTTTCGGCAATAGAAGAATTGTTCACAGCGTTTTTAATTCTTGATATTTCTTCGTTTAAATGGACGATTAAATCAGCGTTATCGTCTGAATACGATAGGATATACTTCGTGAATAAAGTTTTCTGTTCTTCTATTAATACATCTGAATATTTGTCATTAAATTTCTTGATAATCTGTTTATAAACAATATTATCTATGGGACGCATTTCTTGTTTTTCAGTAATATTTTCACATAGCATATGGATAATTAATTCTTCTAAAATGATTTTTTGTTTTATCGAGATATCATCATCAAACAGTTGAGATATAGTGGCCAAGCTCTTATAATTTGGAAGAAAGCTTGTGAACACAGATGGCTCTAATTGCTTATTCATTTTGTTAATAACTTGGGTTTGTTGGTTAAAAACATCTTGGTTATTGAGAGAAAAATATACTCTTTTTGCCTCTTGAACCAATCTATCCGCCGAGCTTTGCTGCATGCCTGTAGATTCATACAGGCTTTTGTATATATCCAGTTCTCTGTGCAATATGGAACTCTTTCCAAAGTGCTCTTTCAAAATAGAAAGAACAACTTTTTTTCTACCATCATCTTTGTTAACAATAGATTTCGTTAATTCTTTAACGAGAGTTTCGTAAAGAAAAGCGGTATTTCTTTTCTTATTGTACTTAACTTTCATTTTTTCTTGCATTATTAAATTTCTCCAAGTTTTCAATCAAATATTTAATTTCGTTATTTGTTGCAAAGATTTCTTTCTCTTCTTGATCATAAGTAGGCTGCTCTGACTCATAAATTCCATTCATAGTAGAAGATAAGCCTCTAAGGCCGGGAAAGATGGAACTCTTTCCTGCCATAGATTCGCCACCTTGAGAGCGCATGGAACGTTTTCTTGCGCCACTAGCACGCGAATCCTGTGTTTGTTTATACATCTTTCCTTTAGCACCCGGAGTAGTATAGTAGCCATCTTCTCTTCTGCCGGGGGGAGGTATCTCGTCGGCTGGGGCTCCTTCGGGGGCTCCTTCTGGTGCTCCTCCACCTTCTGGCGAGGCCAATAGCATGCTATCATCGGCCACCTCTTCTCCGCCAACTTCTGGAGTTTCTGCCGGCATTTCTTCGCCACCTCCGGAGGTGCCAAGGTCCAAACCTCCACCACCTCCACCACCGGCTGGTGTTTCTGCTGGTTGCCCTATCTTTTCTAATGAATTGGCGAATTTACGATCATAATACATTTCTCTCTGATTTTTGACAATCTGCTCATCAGAAAGAGCAAATATGTTTTGAGCAATCCAGTGCTTAGAAAAATATCCTTCTGTTGCAGCAGATGCAACATCAAATTTTGTTTTCCAATGATCAAGTTCTTGAAGTGCTGCAATCTTGGAAGGATTGTTTAAAGAAAGTTTAAACGAAATTAAATCTGTTCCACGGAATCCAAGTGTATATAAATGAATAACTCCAATCTTTTCTAGCTCAGCAACAATAACTCTTTGTAATCTTTGAATCGTTCTAGCAAATCGAATGTCTTTTTGTGCTAGAGTTGTTTTATCTTCTGTTGCCCCATCGCCTCTAATAAGATACGACATTGGAACTTTCAAGGCAGCAAATAGTTTGTCTCTAAGATATTTTACGTCCTCTATCGCAGAAGCAAAATTGCCACCGGGAAGAGCTTCTATTTTAGTATTATTTACCCCACCACGAACTGGAATAAAGTAATCTTCGTCAACAGAAGTTGGATTATAACGCAAGTCAACACGACCAGTAGTGGAATCAAGAATCTGATTTCTCTTCATTTGTGTCATGACTTTCTGCATGTATTGCTCTACATCTTCTGGTGGCACGGTGCCTATATCAATGTAGAACACTTTTCTTTCTGGTGATCGAGTTATTCTATATGCCATCATGGCATCTTCAAGAAGCGTTAATTGTCTCCACGTTCTTCTTGCTGAGTCCAATATGGAAGTTCCATATGGAGAATGTTTGTCATTGCCAAGAACTCTAAAGTGTGCAATTTGCCAATTTTCGAAAGTTAAGCCACCAGAATTCCATTGAAACTGTACATAGTTTGAGTTTGTCTTATCTTTTCCTTCCATTCTTTCGATTTGGCTTGAAGGAAGGCCGAGGCCGCTAGTTACGCCAAGCTTATCATCTATATCTAGATACAAAAAGAAATCACCATATTTGCACATATTTCTCGACCAACTAAACAAGTTTGATTCAAGATTAAGTGTCTTAAAATAGAGAGTTTCCAATACTGCTCTGATTTCTTCGTTTGGACATTTAATTCTTAACATGTTCGTCAATTCGTTAGACGTTGTGATTTCATCAGCATAAACGTCTAGGGCTGATGCAATTTCTGCCATATATTCCATTTGATCAAAATCGATATATCTATCTCCACGATTCTGAGCCTGCATTGTTTTTGCAGACATATTTTCATAAGTCTGATACTCTGCTTTCTTAAATTCTAATCCTTGTGCGGATTTAAATGAAAATTTGTCTAGCTGTGTTCTTCTATAACGACTTTGTGTTTGTTGGTTATAGTTCGAAATTGGCCCAGAGAACAATTTTGTCAATTGTTTGAACAATATCGAATCAGTATTTCTAGTATTTTTTATTTTGCTATCTGCCATTATTATCCCTTAAATATCCATAGAAAGTCTTTTTGCAATTCACGCTGCTTTATCACATCTTCAGCATATCTGCTGGACCTGTCATAGTGTAGCATTCCGGGTATACTTGTACTTAGTACTTTATTCGATTTTGTCATACTTGTCAAGATAGCTTTTTGATATTCTATGTCAATAGTTGCTGCATAAAAAACTGTATCTTTAACCCAACACGCAATTGCCAAGGACATTACTAAGTCATCGTTATACCCTGACATTGCTTGTGGACGACCGTGGTGCCAAATAAAGGTTGTCAATTCGTTATAAGATCGAATAGAATTTATTTTAATCATCTTTGAGCGAATAAACTCTTCAAGCTTAGATAGGATCAATGGTCTTGATTTGTGTGAAGTTGTAAAGCCGGGAACCGTATTTGACATATTTTCTGCTGCATGTTGTTCCACAAACTCGGCCGAACCTTTGGAAGAATGATATACGTTTTTGTACCCCATGCTTATAAGCTTTTCCAGTATAGAAAAGCCAAGATTGTTGTTCTCTACGACTATCATACAGTTTCCGTACTGAGTGCCTGTGTTAAATAATAGTCTAGCAAATTCTTCTATATTTAACTTGCCTTGATATTCTGCTGCTTGTTCCATGGTGTTCAAGTTTAACATATGGAAAACTGAAAAGTCTTTTCCATCGCCACGGGCTACGTCGGCAACTAAAAGATATTTGCATTTTATATTGTATTCTTTCCAGACCCATAAATTCCTATCAATACCAAGTCTCATTTTTGGTTCTTCATGGGCAGCAGAAAGATATTCAAGATCAGCAGCATCAATTACTGTTTCGCCAGAAGCATTAAAACTGCACTCATATTCTTGTGCAACTTCACGTTTGGAAAGGTTTTTGGTTTCTTTTTCAAACCATTCTTGATTTCTGTCCGGATGAACCGTCCAATGCAGTTTGATTGGATTAAACTCGTTTGTTCCACTCTCGGCATCAATATATGCCTGATGAAACCAATTTCCAACTCCGTTTGGTGTTGATATGGCAACACAACGGCCACCTGTGGCCATCGTTGGATAAAGGCCAGCCCAAAGCTCTTGCATCCCCTCGATAAATCCTGCTTCGTCCAAGACTAAAAGGGACAGTGCCTCTGAACGTCCTGCATCGCCAGACGTAGCAGAAGACTTTATTTGAGAACCATTTGAAAGTTCAAAAGAAGTTCTATTATCTATTGCCACTGTGGCAATCGTCAACCATGCAGGAACACTTTTGATAATATATTTTACTTTTCTTACAAGATTAGAGGCCGACAACAATTTTGTTGCCAAGACTAAAACGTTCTTGTCTCTATGAAACAACATTAGCCAAGCAACATAGCCAGCAACTACGGTTGATAAACCAAGCTGTCTGGCCTTTAAAATTATGTTGAATCTATGATCTTGAATGTCTTTGATTGCAGCCTCTTGAAAAGGATACATTCTAAACGGTATTGGACCCCTTTGGGGGTGTGAGATTTTTGTGTATGTATTTATAAAATAAACTGGATTCTTACCGCACTTTAATATTTCATCTTGAATTTGCTGTTTGGTAAGTTTATACATAACATCTTATTTTATTTTTGTACTAACGTTTATTGGTGCCTTTGCTTTTTCTCTGCCCAGTTCAAGAAACTTTCTTGTTATATCTCTTGTAATGTCTTCTGACGGAGGAGATACTGACTCTACATCTTTGAGCGATGCGATCTTGTAATTCTTTTTTACCTCAACAGATGTTCTCTGTCTGGAAACTGGCTGCACCAAAACACTTACGACTCCAATTGGAGAAAGCGTAACTGTATCTTTGGTTATGGACTTATATTCTTTTTTGAGGAAAGAAACAATTTTTTCAATTATTGTTTCCATTTCTCCTTCAAAATCTTTTGTCATATATACGTCCTGCAATCTAATGTCTGCGGTATATACAACCGTAAGCATATCGCCGCTTATCTTTATTTTGAATCCATCAATAACTCTTGAATCCAATAGTGGGTCACCTTCTTCTCTCTTAAGACCAACAGAACGAGATTTACCATCTGATGCGTACTTTTCAACATGCGAACCATCATAAACATTTGCTGCTGCTTGATGAAGCCCTTGAATTATTTCGTATGTCGTTGCCATTTATTAATAATCCTCCCCCATTGATTCCCCACCATCTTCACCCATATAAGAATCATAAACCTCTTCGTCTTGGTGCAACTCTTCAGACTCCTGATCATATTCAAGAGCATGCTTTACATCGCCAATCATTCCTGCCATTTGAGATACTTTTGATTGCATCCATTCTGGTAAGTCATCATAATCGTTGATCATATCGTGAAGCTCTAAGGCATAATTTCCAATCTTATATAATTGAGATTTGGTCATATATCCTTCGTCATCGCTTTCGATATCGGAACCGCAAGTATGGGGTTCACTATCAACATCGGAATGCATTTCAAGTTCTTCTTGAATTATTTCCTTTAATCTTGTCATAGTTATTTTCATTTTTTATTTGGCCTCCATCCTGCCTTCCATCTTTCTTCTCTTCCTTCAACCCATTGAACATGGCATTTGAAGCAGCATTCGAACCTATTCATGTACAAATCATCCTTCAAATCAAAGGAGTATAAGGCACAAATTGGACAAGTTCTATTGCTATCTTTATTAAGTAGTTTTTTAGAAATAAAAACACCATTAACATTGATTTTTTGATTATTATCATTCTTTTTTTCAATATGAGAAAGTTCCTTTAGTTGTTCGATGTATGCTTTTTCTTTTTCTTCGTTCCAATTGTGCTTTGGGTTCGCTATTGCATCTTCTCCGTATTTTTCAGAAATTGCTTTTTCTATTTTAGCTATTTCGTTTAAATCTTTCATAATTCCTCATTTATTGATTTTATTCTCTGGATACCAAACTTCATTTCCTCTTTTATAGTTTTTGCATTTTTCCCAAAGCTTTTCATTAGTAAATGAAGGATCGTTCCATCTTAAATAATTATTTGGAAGCAAATAATAGTTTCCATCTTCCATGGTAATTAAATGTAAAGGCTTATGTTGTTGAGGCAACCTACTAAAACCATCATACCAATCAATTACGATACCGGTTGATAATCCATTTAAATTTTCTTTAAAATAATTTACATCAAGACCTTCTAAGTGGTTTAAGCATGTAACGTCTATGTTTATGCCCATGTTACCCCAAGGTTGTAATTGTCCACTTTTTCTAGATACAAAAGAAGTTTTATGATGAATTCCATGAAGCGGTACACCTGTCCAGTGTGCGCCAGTTTCTAAAAGCAAATGAGTTAATAAAACTTCACCTTCTCTCGCAAACACTCCATGCCAAATTGCCTCAGTTAATCCCTCGCCTCTATCTAAAAACTTATTTTCGACATAAACATAAAGGATGTTTGATATGTTGGCGTGTCTGCTCATAATTTATTGCATTTGCTCGTAAGCGTAGATCATTCCGATTGATGTTCCTATACCGGCAATAAATCCAATGCCGATCCATAGTGGTGTATGGTTTGCTGGATTCTTTTTAAGAATTTCATAAAGCTTATCGAGTTCTTTATCTTTCTCGATCATTAATGCTTCGTTTGTTTCTTTGTAGATGGTAAAGTCGTATGTTACCTTTTGCACTTCTAGCTCACACTTTATTTTTTCTTCCTTAAGAATATGCTCGCTGTCTATTTTGCATCGTTCAAGCTTGGCATCTTCTTGCGTGAACATTGTTGCCATGGCTTCTGGACGTATAAGGGTGCCAGAGAAAGGTGCTGGCTGACCTTGTTCTAATTGCTTAAAGTCCTCTGCTTGTGCTAAGTTGCACAATAATAATAAACTAATTAGCACTTAAACCATACCTTTTTGAGAGTTCATCCGAGATAGCTGACGGGTTTTCTTTAAACTTCTTGCTCAATAGCTTTTGATGTTTTTCTTGAGTTTTTCTTAACTCAACGATTTCATCATCATATCTTTTTTTCTCTTCTTCTATTTTTGCCTGATATTCCTTGAACATCTTATCGTATTGTATTCTTTGTTCTTCCATCGCACCTTGCAAGATCTTTATTTGACCATCGGAAGATTCTTGTAATATTTCAAGAGTTTGTCTCATTTTTGCCGTGGATTGATAAGAATACAACGGAACAAAGATCATGTAAGCTATAGCCAGCATGATCTTCCAATATTGCTTAACGAAGTTAAATATTGATTTTATCTTTTCCATGAACCTCGGCATATTTTGTCAGTATTTCAATAAATAGTGTTTGAAACTTTTTTGTACTCCACCTTTTCCAACCATTATGTTTCTTTATAAAGTTTCGTGTTTCATCATCTAACTCTAATGTGACTTTAGCACCACCATCTTCGGTATCAACAATGTCTATTACTTCCATTTTAAATTGAGACATAAGCATATCCATCCTTTTTTTCTATTATAATTATTTGATCAACTATATCTTTCAACGCATCCATATGGGAAATAAGCAAAACAACGTCGTAGCAACTTTTTGCCATTTCTAATATTCTGGTCAATCCTTCTATGTTCTCTCCGTCTAGTGCTGTTCCCGGTTCGTCAAGCACAATGAAATTTGCTCTTGGCAAATTGGATACTTGAAGAAATGCTAATCTAATAGCTATTGCCGCAATAGTTTTTTCCGCACCAGAACCCATTTCAATTGGACGAGGATCGTATTTTGGATGCTTTATAAAGACATTTAATTTTGTTCCATCATCTTCAAAATATACTTCAAAATCTACGATGTTCGAAAGTACTTTTGAGATCTCCATATTGATTACTGGAAGTTTCTTTTTGATTATCTCGTAAGAAATTCCATTTGCGTGCATGCATCGCATATAATAATCATATGCTGCAAATTCATCCCTGTAGTTATCTAGTTCTTGCTTTTCTGTTTTTAGTGTCTCAACCTTATTTGTTAAAGAACCAATTTTAATATAGGATTCAATTGTCTCTTTGTCAAGCTTTTCAAACTTGCGGGATGCTAAATTTAATTCTTTATTGAGGACTATCTCTTCTGTTTTAAGGTTATCAATTTTAGAAAATAGTTCGTTGTTCTTTCTAAAGATTTCTAAAGTATTTTCTATAATAACCAATCTGCTGCTCGATGTTCCAATCTCTTTTTCAATTCGATTGATATCAATTTGAAGTTTTAAGGATTTTTTCTCTGTTTCGGCTTTCTTCAAAACAATTTGTTCATATTTTGAAATTTGTGAGTCAAGCTGTGATGCGTCGAAATCTTCGATTTCTTTGGAAACTTTAGAGTGTTTATCCCCATCTTCCTTTATTGAATCGTTGATTGCTGGAATTTGCTTTTTTGCTTCATATGCATCTTTCAAGAATTTGCATGTTGGAAAGCTGGTTCCACAAGGAATCTCGCTTAGAAGTTTAATTTTTAAGTTAAGTCTCTCGGCATCCTTCTTGTTTGTGGAAATATCCGAATGTAAATTCTTAAGTTCTGTTTGTTTTTTAACAATGAAATCTTTTTTGCCTTTCAACTCTTTAATGTCGAAATTCTTAAAGAACTCTTCCATTTTAGATAGCAAGCTCTTAGCTTCGTCAGATTCTCCCTGCTTTAATAAAAGCTCTGTATTTAAGTTTTCCAAATTCTGAGAAAGTGTTTGCTTCTCATTTAAAACATTTTCTATATCAGTTGCTTCTATACCACACTCTTTGGTATGCGCTTTAATACAAGAATTCAGATTACTGATCTGTTCTTTGATATCAGAAATATTTATCTTTAGCTTCTCTGACTCGGCAGCATTACTATAGATAGTTTCATTAAGCTGAGAAAGCTGCCCTTCATTCTCATTGATCGCAGAATTATAATCCTTTCCTTCTATCTTTTTCAGCAGACCTTTTATATTTGCCGACTCTTCTTTGGCAATTTTGAATTTTGCATCAAAGATATCCAAGTCGAGAAAACGAGCAAGAATCTCCTTTCTATGAGTCGATCCATCACGAATAAACGACATTGAATCCATTTGAGAAGAGAAGGACGTTAACATAAAATCATCGATTGTACCAAAGATCTTACGAATTCTCTTATCCGTATCCGTTCTGGATAGTTCGTTCATCTGCTCCCATTGATTTGTCACAGGATCAAACAGGTTTAATGCCAATTCTGTTTTTGCTTCCTCTGTGGTTTCACCTTTAAGCTTCTTTGTATACTTCTCAGCTTTTCGTTCTATATGATACTCAAGATCGTCTACTTCGATAACTACTTTGCCACGACCACTTTGTTTTGTTTGGTTGATTACATTAGTGGTTTTTCGTTCGTTTTTCGACGTTGTATTGAAAATAGAATAAAGGATGCTATCAATTATCGAGGACTTTCCTGAATAGTTCTTTCCGAATATTCCAACAACTCCAGAGAGTTTGGAAAAGTCAATGGAGTTTCCATCGGCATAATTGAAAAGATTATCCCACTCTACACTCTTTAGCTTCCAATCTATATTTCTACCGACCTCTTCAACTGATTGGATTTGAATGTTATAACGATTATTGATTTCAAATATATGTTGTAGCATATCATCTGAGAGACTGAAATCTTTTAAGTATTCTGCCATTAACTTTTCTTGTACTTTCTGATTGCGTAAGTTTTCTTTAGCTGATATTTTGTCACCAACGACATTATCGGCTCTATTTACGTTTCTCGTTAAGAAAGAAATTGATTCTGGTTTGAATTTATCTTTTGCAACATCGGATGCTTTCTTCATCAATTCTGTTGAAAGATTATTGCTTGAAAGCAAACGAAGTCTTGCACCCAATGGAACAGAGGCATTAGATGGAACTTTTCCTTCTTCTGTTAGCTCTATTGTGCAAAACGGATATGGATTTAGAAGCTGCACATGTTCGATATGATAATCTTCTTTTCCTTTTATATCCCATAAAAGGAATCCTTTATCGTTTGTCTCGCCATGGTTTTGCTGGATTAGACTACCGGGATAACGGCAATGTCCAGCAAAGTCCAATGATTGATTAGTCTTGTGGATATCTCCTAAGAGTGCATAATCAAATTTTTCCAATACGGAAAACTCGATATCTCCATGAGTCATAGTAAAGTTCTTGTCTGTCTGTGAACCTTTCACAGAACCGTGGAACAATGCTATATTTGTTTTCGTTTCATCGACGTTCAAATCCCAATTTTCTTCGTCAACAATTGAAAGAACGTGAAAATTAAAATCATCGAATAAAGTAAACTTCTCTGAGTACTTATGCAGGATGATATTGGGGTTCTTTAATGCATCAACGATTGGTGTGATTGCATCTTGTCGATCTTTATTGGTTAAATTTAGATCGTGATTGCCTAAAATAATGTGTAATGGAGCAATTGAAGACAGGCTTTCAAAAAACTTTGCTGTCATTTCCACAAAAGATGGAGAAATTTCCAGCTTGGTATGGGCAGTATCGCCAGTGTTTATAATAATATCTGGCTTTAGCTCTCTTGCTTTCTCGTATAAAGATTCAAAAATCTCACTGTATTGCTTGTGATATTTAAAGTTTTTGACATGAACATCACTAATATGCAGTACTTTCATCTATGTCCTCTACTGTTATAGTAACACGTTGAGGCAAGATAGTCAACAGATTTTTTTATGCCGATTTAAATTTAGAAAGTTGTCCAATTATGCCAGCGAGTTGTTTCTCTCCTTCTGACCTAATTAAATTTTCTACATTCATAGCCAATTTTGGATTTGCCCTGAGTTCGTTGATCGCGTCAATAAATTGTTTTGCTATATTTGATGCTTTTATATCGGAGCCTTCGTCATATTGGAATCCAAGACTTTTTCCATACTCATGAGCAGCTTCTTCATGCGACATTTCATCATGCGTTTCTTTTATCATCTTGCGAAGTATTGATTCTGTGAGTTTCATGTTGTTCCTCTTTATATTGCTCTAATTTGACTTTCTAATAGCCAATCATCAATAATTAGTTTAGAACCTCCTTTTCTCGATAGAAACTCTTTTTTTGTCATTACTCCAACGTCTTCATAGCCAGATATATCAATCTTGTGAACTTTGATATCATAATTGGCCAGCTTCTCTATAATAAGGTTTGACTTTTTTTCTGCATCCGGATCAAGAGCAATATACACCGTTGGATCGTACTGGACAATTTTGTTAAATAATATTGAACCTTCATGTAAGGTAGAGCCAAGCAATGGAATTGAATTCTCTGCCTTTATAGCATCGAACACCCCTTCTACCAAAATAATATCTTTATTCCAATCTATAAAAAGTTCGTTGAACACAACATCTTTAGAAACATTTGGATTCATATATCTTGGGAATTCTTTGCCGTATGCTCTGGCAATAAAATAATTGCAGTTTCCATCTTGATTAAATGAAGGTACAATTATACGTCCTGAGTAATCTCCCGATAAGCAAACACCAATTTTCCATAGGATAATGTCTTGTTTTGTTAATCCACGATCAAGTAAATATTTAATAGCGAAATTGGTTGTAACAGGAAGATTCTTGTTTGCCAAAGAAATAAACTCTTTTGGTAAATCAACAATTTCTTCTACGAGTTCTTTCTTGCTTTCGAATAAATCCGTATTCAATCGAGAAAGATCCACAATATTATGGAGTTTGTCCCACTCGTAAAGGTGCGAGGGAGATAGTCTATTTTTTAATAACCTGCGGATATTCTTGCCACGAACATCGCAAACCCAGCATTTAAAATTGTTTGAAAGCAGGTTAACGCTTAACTTGCGTTTGTGGTGCTTGCAGAACGGACAAAAAAACAACAACTCTTCGCCAGACCTGACGTACTCTCCAAGTGCTGACGAAATCAAAAAAGTTTTGTTATTCATGTTATTAGTATATCACGAATGCATGTGCTTTGCAGAAAAATCTTTATAGAATCTGTAGACCGTATAAGGCAATCACGATAGCATCTGCTTTATCATCGGTGCCGGGAACAGGATTCCCGTGGGCTGTCATATTATAAATAAAATCTGGATGGTTCTTCTGAACATATTCTATGATGTGCTTTTTAGTTTCGTTCTGTTTGGTTCCTTTGGGAATTTTAATTCCAAGACCATTTCTTGCTGCTCTAACGTTGATCATTCTGGGCAGGAATTCAAATATATTATAGACAGAATAGCTGCACATGCCATTAAATCTTTGTAGCTTTGCCATGGTAAAAGCAGTTGTCTTACCGGAAGAAAAAGCAATAAAAGGTTCTTCAACAAAAACATCAGTTATAATGTAGTGTTTTTGAAGTTTCAGAAGTTTGTTTTCTAGAAATTTTGCTTTCTCCTCTAAAGGAGTTTCTGGCTTAAATTTGATCACATCGGTTGTAACTATTCTTTTATCAAGGTCTATGACGGCAATACCAATTTTTGATGTACTTACGTCTAAACCCAATACCATCGGGGTTTCATTCATATTTTAATTCCTATATTTGTTAATCTTATTTCTGTCTAAACTTCGAAATAGTACGCTGCCTAAAAATCGATCTTCATTTTAAATGTTAGATCTCGGTCCTCAGTTTTCTTAACCGGTTCTGCAACATTTGCAATAGCAATGAGGTTTTTATTCTCGTCATATATGCCTATCTTTGTAATATAAGTTGTTTTTTTAAAATTTGGTTCTGGATCGGAATATGATGCAGATACAGTATTTTTGATGTTAACCTCTGCTTCTCCAAATGAGTATGATGAAGAGTAGTACAAATTTAAATTTGGGGAAGTTTTATCAATATAAGTTGGATTATTAGAATGGTTTAATTCGCCTCTAGGAGCGTGTGCAAGCATGGTCAAAACAGGGACGTAGTTTGTACCCTTATAGTCGAAAGAATAGCTGTAAAGCGAGCCAGAGGCCGATCCAGTGGGCTGTAGCAGACCGTCATTCATTCCCCAACCAAAATATAACCATGAAGTGGTCTGTGGATTTGTTATGTCATCTAAGTAATTTACAAGATCGCTTTTGATTGTCCAACTTCCTGTAAGAACTAAAAACCCTTCATTATAAAGTGCCACACCGGCAATAGAGCCAGAGCCAACAGATCCACTTGGTCCAATCTGGATTAGTTCTCCATTTTGTCTTGTGTCTTTTATTTCTGCAATCAAGGTGCCTGTATAAAACATTTTTAAATTTATTGTGTTTTTTTCTATAGAAGAACCATAAAAAATGCTTGGTATATTTATAAGATTGATTTGTTGTTCTGATTTATCTCCAAGTGATGAAGAAAAGGCATAATGCTGAGATAATGGCAGATAATAATTTAATGTATTTCTAAGTCCATCAACGTGCGGCCTAGATTCTCCACTTACATAAAATTCTCTAATTATAGAAGCTGATAGTGGATAGCTGCCAGATATTATATCACCATAACTGAAGTCTGAATTGAATTGTGAAGTAGATACAGTCTTGAAGGCACCTAAACTTCCAGCCTTTGTTATAAACGGATAGATCAAACCAGTTTTTGCTTCGCTTCTATCAACATTTAGTTCATATAAGCTTATGGCACCCTCTGGAACTAACCCGGTAGTTGCAGTAAATGCGCCAGAAACTGCTGTCTTATTATTGTAATAGACTTTGCCTCTATGAATATAGAAATTAAATTTTGGATGTGTTTCTAATCTATTGTAGAACAGATCGTTTTCACCAAATTTATATATCATTATTAATCATTGCTCTGATATAAATAGAGGGCTTATTGTTTTTTCTGTCCAAACTTCAAAGAGGATACCTTTGCTGTCACAATATTCTTGTGTTGAGAAAGAGGAAAGACCCTGCTGATGAAAAGAAACACTACCCTCAAAAGGGAATCAATAGTCCAATCTGACTCTCAAAGTAAGCTCATTCGTCGGATCCTTTTTCAATGGTTCCGATACTTTTGCTACTGCCATTAGTTCATTATCACCAGAATATAAGCCAACTGTTGTTATATACGAAACTGGCATATCTGTTGATGTATTTTTGACAACCATCTTGCTGCTTGACAGATAAGTTGGATTTGAACTATAGTTAAAGTCATTGTGAGCAGCACGACAGAAATATATTGTTGAGTTTAGCTCTGTTGTATTGTTGAAGGTGATATTGGATATTCTGGCTCTAAGAGTATTCGTAATGTTTTCTATTGTAGAACCGGAAAGGGTGGCACCTCGGGTAAGAATACCAGTAGAGCCGGAAGAGAAGGCGGCGGTATTAAAAACAGTTTGAGCTACAATTGCAATACCTGCTTGGTAATATACTAGGCCGCGAGAAGCAGAACCGCTATAAAGAATGCCGTATTCTCCTGCTGGGGAGTTGATTCTATAATCGTTTTGGGCATCGGTGTCGCTTAGTGTCAACAGTGTTCCTGCCGCAACTGTTGGAGCAGCGCCGGTCATAAACGACATTGAAAAAGAGCCTTTCTTTATTTCGTCTTTCGTCAATAAGCGAGAAAAATTAAATATAAGCACTGTATCGAATTTATCGCCGCCACCTGCAATATCTCCATCTGCATCGAACTGCATTATGCTTCCCGTTGAGTCAAAGCCAACCAACATTTGTGCCATTTGATTATAGATATTTATTTTCTTGCCAACTTGGATATGTGCGGAAGAGGTACCGGAAAGTGCTGAACTAGCGGCATATCCAAAGGTCATATCGACTATATGATTTGCTGAAGAGCTTAAATAAGGATAATCATAAACTGATTGAAACATCCCATGAGAATAGTTTTTTATATTGTTGTCAGAAGGCCATGTTCCGTATGTTCCTGAAAATAAAGTTCCAGTTAATGGTATTGCTTCGTGCAAGAGAGTTCTTGTCGAAACTACATCACTTGTGGAAAGATTTTTGAATGTTGTTGCCATTATATTATTTTATACCTCTATATTGTTTTGGCGAATCTAACTGGAACATCAATTGAATATCCGGTTGTTACACCAGTAACCCTTACGTTGCTATCCAGAGTGTTGTATGTGACAACCGAGACAGGGCCTGAGCCAGTGATGGCGTTTGTTGAGCCAAGTAAATTAAATAGATATGTACTTGAATTTAAGTCAAGCGATGCTTGAAGTTTAAACTGCAAATACGTCCCTCTGGGTCCAGCTATAACCATACCAGCGGAATTTGCTGTTCTATCTGTAATTTCTTTTATATAATCGAGATCTGAATCCGCAGAGAAGTAATAACTGGCAATATTATCATCATCAATAAAAGAAACAACTGCTCTTGAATTATCGAATGTACTTATAACATTTGCCAATCGGTTATCGATCTGAACGATGTATTGAGTTTCAATTAAATCTGAGTCTATGGCGAAGGCAGGGGAAACCTCTGTTGTGTCCAACCCCTGATCGGTACGAATCCCACCACCATTTGCTGGTGTTTCTCCAAACAATACGCCAGTAGCAGTTCCAAGAGAGGTTTCAGTGTCTGTATCTACTGCCACTACGAACAGTCTAGATGAATGTTCAGCAAAACCAGTTACAACATCATTTATTTTTATGGTTGGAAGATACAATAAATTGTTTCTTGGTATTGACAGTAATTTAGATTTTAATGAAATACTGTTATTTGTAAATGCCTCAAAAACTGGTGATTGTAAAATATCTAAATCATAATAAGCAGAACCACTTGCATGGTTTTTATTATACAATCCATAGTTAATTTCATCGTCGCCGAACGCAAATTTTGAAATTCTGAATGAACCATCGCCTTTTGATAGTCTAAATCTTCCGGTGTCTGTCAAGACCGCATCTAAAATAATGTCGCCGCTGTTATCTAAAAATGCCATATTTGTTCCTCTACCCTATAAATAGTGTATTATAAGTTTTCTTTATCTATTTCTACTTCCAAGTTTAGATTCAAGTCGAACATTTTACCTGTTTTTTTAGAAATAAATCTTAACTTAAAACTCTTGTTCCATACTGGCATCTCTGCCACCCCTAATATATTTGGGCTTCCTAATCCGTATATATCATCTGCTTTTGTCATTCCATATTTTTCTACCATGGCTTCGTTAACAAATGTTTGCAAAATTTCCGGCTTTATATAAAAAAGCTTCTTCAACACCTTCTTGCCTATTTTATTTTCTTTAAAATCCTTAATGCTCAACATATTTGTTTGTAAGTAGATCGCGCCATCATTATCAACCATTTGGATTTCATATACATCCGTTGGATTGGAGATATGGCCGTGAAAATCAATAGTTCTAAAGGTGTAATAATATTTTGTATTTGGAGCTATTGTATCAATAAAGCTGGCAGACGATGCTTTTACGGGAGTATTTAAATTATAATCGGTAGCAACGTTGGCAATCCTGCTATTCTCAAAACTTGAATACGATGTTGGTTTTGAGTTTAATCTGAAGACTTCAAAGAACGAAGCAATATCGTCCGATTTAAATCTTATTTTATCATTTGGCAACGATGTGAACATCGTATTGATCACCTTATTGGACGCAGCTTCGTCTGAATTGATTTGATAAAATGGGGCCACTTCTTCGCCAGTTGAATTATTGAAGAAAAACTTTATTTTATTATTTATGTTTTTGCTTGGTATAACAAGAATTTCTGGTGGCAGTGGGGGGTCATCAATAATTTTGTTGGTTACGTTGTAGACAGGTATTTCCACTAAAGTAACAACTGGAGTGGTTGTGTAATCAAGCGTTGCAATGAAGCTGCTTCCGGCAGCAGAAGTTCCCATATTAGCCGTGCTTATTCCGCTGCCGATAACTATTGCAAAAGATGATATTTTATAATCATAAGAAGTGTTGTATTTTACTTGCGTATCTATAAATTGGAAAGTGTCCATTTCTGCCGAGTTCGGAATCCAAAATGTCTGGATTGGGATCGCGGAGCCGGTTCTATGCTTAGTTACCTTATAAAACACTGCCTCAGAATAAGCTGGCTCTGCGCTAATTGTTTGATCAAAATTTCTCTGCGTTAGAGCGGCTAATTTTCTTAATTTACCATAAAATATTAAATAGCTTAAAGCCCTAGCAAATTCATACCCTTTTTCGGTTATCTTTTTAGTTTCGTCATCAATGCCCAATATGAGCGTGTTATCGTTGTTTGTTTCGCTTGGTGTAAAATCATCTTTTGTTTTTTGCCACCAATCGTATATATTGTATGTATTTAATACCTTTGTTGAAACGTTGTTTTTTGTTGTTGGGTTGAGAACGCTACCGACAGCATATTCTACAACCTGCTCGCTATAAGCAAAACTGCCTAATTGTGGGGGACTGTTTATAACATAATTGATTAAAGAAAGAGTTAGGTTAGAGTCTCTTAGTAAAGTTGAAAAACCTGAAAACTTATCCATTGTTATGTTTATTTCGCTATACATTGGGTAGAGTTCTTTGTAGGCACTCATTTCATTTATTGCTTTTAGCTGTTCTGGCGGGACAACAATGTTTCTCATAACATTGGTTATATTTTTCGTATTAACAATAATTCTCCTATTTTGAATTTTCTTTAGCGTTTTCGCAAATAAATCGTGGTATTCTCCTTGTGGAGATTTGTTGGTTAAGGCTTTTTTCTGTATCGAATATGTTTCTGTTGCGTTTAACGTATTGTTTAGTGTGACAATATTATTAAAAATTCTTGTTTGGCTTCCTATGTCCTCTTCTGTTTTGGCGTACATAATTGCGTACATATTGGGAAGTATTTTTTCGTCAAAAAATGGTGCTTGGATTGTTTTTTCAAACGCTTCAATCAAAAAGTTGTATTCATAATTAACATTGGCAATATAAGTTTGTTGTGTTAAAGAAAGATTGGCGGCATCATTCAGATCGTAAAATCCCTCAATATTAGTAAAGTGATCAGACGGAACATTTGTCACCAAATTGTTGGAGACAAAAGTTGACCAATCAGATAAACTGTCAGTAGAATTTGTTTTAGAAAACTCATATGTCTGAGTTATTGTGGGTAAGGTGCCAAGGTCTGATGTTGTTGTTTTAATAAATTTCTTTATTACCGTCGAATTTTCAGCCAATCCAAAAGTTGAATTTGTAGATATACTTTCAGCAGTTATAGCGGGGCCAACATTAAATAAACTTCTTATTTCCGCCGCATTTTGCCGTTCTGTTATTGTAATTTTTCTATTAATTGGCATTATCTAACTCTAATTTTGAATATGTATAGCTTGGTTTTATTTCTGCGTCAATTGTATTGGCAACAATTAATTGCTTCGTTAGTTCTGTTTGCGTAACGCTTCCGGCTGTTATATTTAAGCTAGAATATATATTGTTCACGCTAACCGTGGAGTTGCCAACATTAATGTTGATGTTTGGCAATATATTGCGTGGCTTAGAAACAGAAACTGATGGTGTTATTTCTTCTTTTTCAAGAATAGAAAATTCATTATATGTATCATAATTAAATCCAGTTTCTGTTCCAATATTAAATAGCTTGTTTGTATATTGTTTTGTTCTTATGACAATCTGGCCTTCCAAAGAATCATAAGCTTGTTTGTTCAACAAGCTCCAAATTGGCAGGTTAATGTTGCCTTTTTCAAATCCTGCCAGATATTCAGTCTGACATATGTTTTGAAAATTCAATCTCATAAAGTTTTTTGTATCCGGATGTAAAAATGGATCAAACCCAATGCTGCTTAGTTTGAACTTTGTTGGAGTTACCGTACTAAGCATAAGGCTTTTCGTCTGCAAAGGAATGGCAGCAAGACTATTCACGACAATCGGGGTTGCAATCGAAATCGTTGAACTACCAGAAGTGGACTGAATGGCCGATGTGGTAACCATAGTCGTGGTTATCGTTTTCTCTTTGGCTGTGTTCAAAATACTTGTATTAGATGTGATGCTAAATTTATCAATTGTATTAATCGATGTAACGTCATTAAAAGTGTCGTTTTTGGCAGTTGGACGGATGATATCGTCAAGCAAAAAATTAGTTAATGAAACCATTTTCAATAGCATATTTTCGTTTTTACCTTCGCCGTTTGATCTTTTGCAAAAATCATTTAAAGTGAAACTATTTGTGGCAGTATTAAATCCATCATTGTCAAATATATTGGATGCATCAGATAATAGCGAGGGCTTTGCTATAAAGGACAGTTGTATTGTTGTGGTTAAATTAGAAGAAAAATCCTCAACCGTAGAAAGGCTTAAGTTTGTTTTTGTGGATAATTCATTATTAACGCTTTTATCTGCCACGTTGTTTGTCGAAACAGACTTGTTAATAATCATATCATATTTTTCTGGATTTGTGTTCGAAATATCTGTTGTATCCAGTTTGATTTCCTTTCCATCAACAATCGCTATGGCGGGAGAAAAATAACAAGAGCTATAACTCGTTATATCTCCCAGTGACGCTAACTCGTCAGAACTAAAACTCCCTGCTGTATTAAATGCTGTAATATTGCTTGTTGATGGAAAATATTTATTCATTTCCGTGTTAATCCGAAGATCAAAGACAGACTTTGCTACCTTTGATAGACCAATAGAATTTGCTGATAAGTCTTGTGCCGTAGCAACATTCAAATAATCAATCCCAACTTTTCTAATATCAGAATTAATAACGTTGCTAAATGTGTGTGTTATTAGCCGTGATTTTAAAACACTTGATTTATATGAAAGTGAACTCTTATCTTGCTTTTCATCCAAAGAATATATTTTTCTTATGTTTGCGATGGTGCTATCAATTTTAGAGACAATGCTGCTAATGCTGGTCGGGCTTGTTGTTGTCGGGTTCAGCAAATTATAATATTGCTCAACCATTTCTGACACATTGGCCTCTTTGTTTATTTGCCTTTTTGTGTCCGACAACAACGACGGAACTTCAATCCACGGAGCGTGCTGTATTGTTAGTACTTGATTTATCGCTCCAGCTTGAATGACTGATTTAAGATTCAGTGTTTTATACTTTGTGTTTTGGGTTGCAATAAATTTGTCATTTTGCCTATTTTCTGCCATAGAGAACATATCAGACCTTTCTGCTTCTGATAAATAAGCCAATGTCTTTGTCCTCGCTTTATAAAGATTGTCAACCCTTTTCTGATTTAGCTCGCCTATTCTGTCTTCAACCTCTATTTCAATGCCGTATCTATATTCGCCGGTTGACAAAGTTGAAATTTCATAATCAGTAAATGTAAACGTTCTAAACCCTTTTGCGTTTGAAACATTAATCTCTGTGATTGAAGCAATTTTTTTCAATGTTTCGACCGTAGCAAAAGTTGGCAATGTTGAACCAAAGTTTCCATTTGTCAGATCGTTTATTGATGTGGTATACATCTTGCCATATCCATCAATAAAAGAAAATTTATTAACAATATTTCCAAATGAAGTTTCAGATGTTGTTATTAGTGTTTTATCCGGAGTGTATTCACTAAACGGATAAACAACTGAATCAACTGTTTTTACTCGTTTTCTTATGATACTAATTTTTTTAATCTTGATGTAATTATGGGACTCTTCATCGTTATATATTTCTGGCGTACTGGAGTTTTTCTTAAGGTATGAAATAATGTCGAATACAAAAAGTGATGAATATGTATTATTTTTCTGTCTAGACAAATAAAGCTGCGACAAAAACGATTGTTGCTGTGGAATAATACTGGGTATTTCACGGGAGATGCTTGACGATCCTACCTGTGGTACTATTTCTCTACTTATAACAGTTTCAGTATCTATCTCGGACATATTTCTAGAGTCAATGATTTTTTTATTAGTTGTCGTAACCAGATTTAAAGGTCGCAACGTTGCTTCTTGTGCAGAAGACGTTGGTTTTGTTGCGTAGAATTTTCCGTTCTTTCCCTTTATTGGGGTGCCAATAAAAATATTGTTATTTTGATCTGTCAGCGTATACGCTTTATTATTTGTTTTTGACTTTTCGATAACTCTTTCTTTTGTTATGTTTCCCTTAACATCAAAATCATTTGTCATATTAAGCTCAAAAGTGCTTATCAATTCGTCAACATCTAAATAAGCAAACGCAAATACATCCAAGTGTTCTTTTTCTGGGTTCTTGCTTGTAAATCTTATTTTATTTGTATATTTAGAGATTTTTATATTATTATTTTCAGTTACGGTTGGGGCCATTAAATAAAAATCACTTAATTTGAACAAGCGTTCCGAATATGAAGCTATGTTTTTAAGCTTTGTATAATCAGTCGGAAAATTGTTTGCTATTAATTCGGCTGTTAAATCAGAGCTTAAACTCTGGATTACTTTAACGTAGACAAAATCAAGAAAATTGGTTTTACCAAAAACCAAAGAAGTGTTTTGATCTTTTGTTTTTGTAGACGAAAGAGAGATATCAAGAAAAAAGTTTTTATTCTGTGTTTGTTGTTGTGTTATAGACGGCATCGCATTTTGTACTAATTTGTTTCCAGAAATTCCAGTTCGAACATACTCTCTGCTACTGTTAATGTGAGGATTACTTTCCGGCTCTGGATCTGTTCCAATAGACAATTGAATGCTATCGATGCTTATGTTTGGCAAATTGTTGCCAACAAGATTCTGTAATCCATCGTATATTAACGCCATGTATTAAATATAACCCTATCTAATTTTAACTCAATTATATATCGCACTTCTCTACATCATCGTCAATAATGTTGGACTGATATAGGTTAACTGGAGATGGCACATTCTTAATATCCTCGCAATCAAAATCATCATCTAACATATAATCCATTTTTTTCATTCTTGAAATAGATTCGCAAATTAGCTCTTCTGGAATTTCGTCGTCAGCAAGTATTTCAAAATAATGATCTATAAATTCTGGCAGCTTTTCTGGTTTGGGATCCCACGGAGAGAGATTAAGAAAAGATGGGTTTATTTTTTGAAATGGCAACGGTATTAACTGTTCATAGCTGGATCCTATCGCGGTAGAAACCGTACTGCCAGAAACTGTTTCTACCAAAAATGGCAAAATTTCAAAATTCTCTTTTTCAAACTCTGTATTGTTTTCCATTAACTGAAATAACAAATAATCTTCCGTTATCTGAAATGCCGTATCAGAACCATCGAACTTGGATGGTACGGAATATTTTATTTTATTGGTTTCTATTCCGGCCTTGGAAACGTCGATTGGTTTTATTGTAAATTTGATTGTTGCATTTAGTTGAGGAATTCTTTGAATAGAATAGGAACTAGAATAAGAAGTAGCTACAGATCCGGACAACTCTCCATTAAAAAATACAACAGAGAAATTTGGGGCTTTCTGGGTGCCAAGATCGGAGTTTCCCAAGGGCAGCACTTGTGTATAAGCTGCTTCTGCTGGATTTGTAAATGATAATATTGCGGAATCTGGTTCATTCGCCAATCTGTTCCTGTTGGCTTCGACAAATGCATTTACTGCGGTTTCTCTGCCAGAAAATACATATTGAGTCTTATTATATGGCGTTTCATCTTGGATTCTGTTTTCAATTGTCGTTAGTACTTCGCCAGATATACCAGAATAACTTGAATCATACAGAATATTATTATCAAAAAAAGTATAATAAACTGGCTTAAACTTGCCCAAAGATAATAATTGTTTGCCGTATTGCGTAAGTTGTAAGTCTATGACTTCTTCTTTTTTATTAAAGAAAGACATTACTTAATCCCCTTTATTGCCGCAAGTGCCGCAGTTGTTGTAGTGGTTGTGGTAGAAACTAGATTGCTTAAATTTGCACCTATTAGTGCTGTGCCGCTAGTGGGCTTTGTTTTTTCTGGAGTAAATATTTTTGTTGATGAATCATCATCTGGCTTTTCAAGATCAATTGCCACCTTAATTTCGGCCAGTTCAACCAAGGAAAAATAATCATATGGCCAGTTATAGCTGTACTTAACATCAGCAAATAGATTTGTATTAGTGTTTGAAAACAAGCCGATAGTTTTAGCGTCGATCAGTTGATTATTTGTATCAATCGCTTTATTGCCGAGGAATTCATTATAATCATATTTTGCCTTTTGCTTGATCTTAAACACCATCCATTGAATATTTGAATCAATTGTTTGATTCTTCAAGGCATTTGCGTGGCCCATCAATTCATTGTAAAGAAGCTTATGAGAAATTGAAAAGACTTTCTTTTGTACTGCCTTTGAGCTAACCGGTGGTAGATTCTGCCAAATATATGAAAGATCGTTTTCGTCCAAATCATAGTCAAATTCAAATACATACATAGAAACTGGAATGATATCTGTGTTGAGCTTGTAATCAAACATTGGTGGAAATATGTATTTGTCCAAATAAGAAGAAAGCATCTTAATTGTTTCGCCCGGTTCATCTGATCTGTCTGCTCTTCTATTGACTTCAATTCCCAAAGAAATATCTATAGTTTCTTTGGGAATTTCGAAGAACTTCTTTATTCCTCCTTCTTCAACAAATGGCACTGCAACTACTGCTTCGTAGACTTTCTTGGTTTTTTGTAGCTGGCCGAGTTTTACTGGCTGTGTTGAAAATCCAACTAATTCTGTTAAGTTTTGTATACTTGATGAACCCTGATAATAAGCCGATCCTGTTGCTATTGGATTGTATGTCAACCAGCCTTGTGGTATTTCATCAATCTGTATATAAATTCCTTCATTATCGTTTGATAATTTACCAAATTGATGCCACATGCCTGAGCCTGCGGGAAGGGTGGCACCTCCACCGCCGCCGTTGGAACCAGATATGTCAGCAAAATTTAACATCGGTGTTTCGAACTTTGTTTCGATATTCCAAGCATATGATAAATCACTTGTTTTCAATAATGTTGTAGAAGCTGCGCTATTGATTTCAGAATTAACAACTATTTTATAATTTTGCAAGTTTAATGTCGCATCAAGTTGCATGGAGTTGGCATTGATTCTTGTTTTGTCCAATAAGTAATAGGTGTCGGCTTCATCTTTGGTTGGTTGCCACACATTTATAGAGCCAGTAGTAATTTCCGACCCAACGGAAGCACTCCAAGCAAGATTCGCAGTATCAAATCTAAGATAGTTTATTCTGCTGTTGCGTATAATATCTTGAATTGTATATACTTTTGTTTCTGTGGCTTTGAAAACAATATCGGCCCATGACTCTCCGTAATAATATGGCGGGGTGTATATTGGATTCCACCCGGTTCTGGCGTCCCTTGAGAAGAAACTGTTGCCGATGTTGGTCTTTTGGGGGCTCGTAGTAGCGGTAGAGGAAGTGGAAGATGCAAAATCTGGTCCAAATGCCGATGGACGACTATACATTGTGAAGGTTTCTTCAAGAAGATTATTTGGACGAAGAAGACTGAGCAAGGAACTAGTAAGCGATACAGGCACATTATTTGTTATACTATGACGAGATACATAATCATAATTTCCCTCCGGGTCTTGTGGCAGATCATAATTTGATGGAAAAAAGTTTCTCACTTGATTTAAAGAACGATACATACGCAATCTAGCGCCATATATCGATCCAGAAGTTAATGAAAGATTTAATATATTTTCTGGTTTTGAAGTTAAAGATGAAAGCTTATTGTCTATTAGGAAAAAATTAACAACTTCCGATAGGAAGTTATTGACCATAAATTTATATTTATTATCTCCGTCTGTTTTAAGTATGGAAGTACTAACGCCGTCTGAGCCTGTATGGTTAAGATCCGCTGAAGTGAAATTTCTTTCTCTTATATTGGTGCTAGCTGACGGATGCGATTCAAAATCATACAGAGTAGTATTTTTTATATATTTTTCTGGCTCTAACAACGCTTCAAACGGCAACCTTTTCGAAATAAAAGCATCTGTGGCGTTTCTTGCGACAATCATAGTATTTTTCTCCGTGCCGGCTTCGACCGCTTCGGTGGTCACAATGGCTTTATAACTATAAAGTGCGGCAGAGCCACTATTGTTTGATCCGCTTACTGCATCTAAAACTGGTTTTTGTAAAATTGCGTAGTCAACTGCAACTCCAGATTTAATCGCGTTAAATAGAAGACCGGGGCCCAAAAATGGAGTCATCACATTTCTATGCAGAATGCTGTTGGTAAAGCTTCCCGATCCCACCCCTGCATATGAACTTGATGCTATCGAAGAAGAAACGTATGGTAAATAAGAGCCAGAAAACGCCAATGCTATATCGACTGTTCTATCAGCCGGAAAGAACCCTTTATATGGAACAAACTTAACGTAAGCATTACACTCCAGCGTTAATCTCATAGGATCTACAAGATCTTTGTGTTCATTTTTAACTATTGAAAAATTCTTCATAAATTCTGTATTTGTATATGTTTTGTAAAACACAGAAGAAGTATTGTTTGAACTATCGGGGTCGCCTCCGATAATCGAGATATCGTTAAGTACATTAACGTTTTTAGATGCTAAGTATTGATCAATCTTGTTTTCCACCCTGAACTCTGGTATTAGCGACCCATTTTTTCCGATGTAAGAAATATCATCGGAATACTCATAATAAGAATCGTAGAAAGGATTAATAGATGCATCAGTTTGTGTGCCGTCCTCGTTTAACACTGATGCGCTAACAGCGGCGACCCATGCAAATTCGCCGGCTCCTATAGTATAGGAGGCGGAAGACGCAAGCGGAGGGCCGGCGGCCTTACCGCTGGGGCTTTGTGCAGAGGCGGGACGGGGCAACATATGCTTTCTTGCATAAAGTGGAGAAATCTTTAAAGCACTTGCAGATGCTTCTGTAGAATAATAGAACGAATGATTGTTTTGTAATATTCCTGCTCCATTACCGGTGGCACTTGCTCCGAACGTAGTTCTTGTGGCAAAATCACTTGGGGCGTCAAGGGGCCACATACTCTGGCTGGGTATTGTTGTGGATCCGAAGGACGAAGATAAATTATCTGCTATTCTATCTGTTTGGGAATCCCTCCAGAATTGATTGTCAAAATTGGAGCGTCTTCTTATTATTGCTTTGAACCTATTGATTGCAGATGGATATACATCTTCTTCATATCTTAAAGAATTGAATTTGCTGATCGGGCTTAAACTGCTTTGTAGGGCACCGTTTAAATAAAGCTTAGAAATTTTATTATATGATTCATTCTCGCATTTGATCAGGCCAAGTAAAGAAGTAAATTCATCATTACAAAAATATTCATTTTCGTTTTGATTGCTAAATGTAAATTGAACATTTGCTGCACTTTTTCCATCATCATAGCCAAGTGACGTTTTTATCGGTTTTCTGTAAACGACGAAAGGTTCTGTAAAAAATACATTTTGTTTTTTGCCAACAAGAGTTTCATTGCGCGAATTCACTCCTTGTACTAAGGACTTTTCTGTACCAAATTGACTGTTTTTAATTTGGTATCTTACAACGGGATGTGCATTGCGATTTATTTGTTTAAAGGTCGGGTATTGATATAACCCATTTCTCATTATCATTAATGCGTTGAATAAGCCTGCGATGTTCGCAGTAGGGAGGCTCGCTACTACGGAGCTTGTTAAAGTAGATAAAGGTGCTGTAGATATTCCGAGAGTATCGACTGTCACACTTTCCACAATAATGGTGTTTAACCCTACAGAATCAACCGTTGTAACAGCGCCGGTTAAAACAAAAGTTCTAGCTGCATTTAGTCCAACATCAGATACTGTAACAAGAGGCAAGGTTTGAACCATGGAAGTGGTTCCACTTGGAGCCGTAACAAAATTATTAACAAAACCAAAATTAACTATGTTTCCACCTACAACTCCTTGTATCAAAGATGCCGTAATCCAAGCATAACCAGAATCTTTTCTTGGAATTTGATGTGAAATAAATCCGTTGTCATATACGGGTGTTATTCCAGAATCAATAGATTTGTAAATTGTATTTTTGTTTACTTTATGAATTGATGGAACAACCGAAGATCCGCTCATAAAACCGCCAAATACTGATGATCTTGCCAATAACGAATTATAAGTTATTCCATTTGTGCCGCTTATTATCGAAGGATATATATATTGATTAGTCGTTGTTGTCTCTACGGTCAAGGTATCCGAAATTCTTCTTGCATCGCCGATGATTTGTTTGTTTCTGAAGGGCATCGCATTGTAGGGAGACATTTCTTCCGCAAATCTATTTAGATACCCTCTAGAAAGCGTTCTAACCTCGCCGGGAGCCGAGAAGCGATTACCTATGATACTTTTATTGACCGTTCTTGTGGGTAGGCTAAAATCGATTCTATAGTCGTTTGGAGCGGTCCTTAATATTTCTTTTAATTCTGTTTGATATAAATTAATTGCTGCACCTGTTTGCTCAATAAGAAGCATATTATTGTTGGTTCTGCCAACAGAATGTACAACTTCATAATTTGAAGTATAGTTGCCCAAATTATTAGATGATGTAACCGATTGGATATTCCGTATATTAACGGGTCTTTTTGCGGTTTCTTCTCTGTAGTAATATGCTCTCTTGTGAACCAAGACAGGATATGATGGTTCTGTTGGATTTCCCTCTGGATATGGATAATCTGCTCCTACAAATCCCAATGTTGCTTGATATGAAGAAGTGCCAATTTGTCCAAGCAATAATTTCCAAGCTTCTGGTCTGGTTGTGTAACTGTCGGTTCCTCCATTAATAGCAACGTGTCTCGATTGCAAACCACCAACCCATTGATTTGTAAATGGTCCCTGAACTGGTCTTTCTTTGTCTGAGCCGTAAACATCATTATGTAAGTTGGTTATGATTACACCGCTCATAAAACCGGAAACCACTTCTGCATTATAGCCAGATGTTATGTTGCCACTTACGAAAGTAGCAGGAATTGCAATGTTAGATTTTAACTTCTCTCCGTATCCAAGTGTAGTATCTGTATAATCTCTTCCTTGAATAGCTGTAAAATTATATTTTATCTTTGCGTTTGGAGATTTAACGTCGCTTATGTCCTTTAACAATGAGGACGTATTTTCCACACCGACAAACAATATGTTTGCAGGAATATTGAATATTCCGTCGTTAATCGTTGGGCCGTGGGGGGCAGTAGCGATCTTAAGAAAATCAATTTTGTTATTCTTTGGGAAATTAACGCCAGATCGATATTCTTTTACTTCATCGACAACATATCGCATTGGCGTTGTAAATCTTCTGTTTAAAGCAGAAGTTGTGGCAGCAAAAATGGCATTTCTGCTAAAATTAGATCCAGAAATGCTTGATGATAATGGCACAGTTGTTCTTTCTGCTTTATTTAGCCAATAATCTGCATTATCTGATTGCAAACCAGAAAGAGGTCTATGGCCAAACTTCCAATTATAAAGTAATCTATTTATTGATTCTAATCCAGATTCTGGATCTGTTCCCTTGAAATCGATTGTTGGGAATTTTGTCCAATATTTATTTCTTTCAAGGATATGACTTTCAATAATATTGAAAATCTTTTCTGATACGTTTGCAGATGCGGGTGTTAGCTGCGCTATAAATACAGATAATGCTGAATCTAGCCATTTATAAAAATCAATAAATTTATCAAGACTTGGAACGTTTTGAACTCTTTCAAAGAATAACTGTCTTAATTTAGACATATCCTTGTATTCTTGACGATATCTATTGACGGGTTCACCAATTAAGTTATTAAATTCGATTATTGTTCCAAACATGTTCAGCATTTCTTCTGAAATGTTTTGATACATGCTTTTTTCAAATGTATAGAAATAATTTGAAGGTCTGGTTTCTCTATTGAAAGTTATATCATCTTGATTTAATATCTGGATTGAGTCAAGAGTATCTAAGCTTTCTGGCAGTTGTTGTTTTGCAGCAAACACATATTCTGTATTTACAACCTGTGTTTCGTTGGGGAGAAAGAAGTCTCCTCTACCGGTATATTGATGATTAAGGATTTGTCCCAACCACCCATATCTACTTAACAAATCAATAGAGCCAGAAGTGGCATCTGGAACTATAAATTGTGCAACTTTATTGGTTGGGTTTCCATCACCATTGTCGGAAGAGGTTACTGTTGTAAAGTCCCAATTTAATGCTAATGTTTCTATTTGTGGGACGTATGTTCCACTAATCCCGGTTAATGAGGGGGCATATGCGTTTCTGTATGCGTGTAAAGAGCCATAATTTGATGCATCTTTAGAGTGGGCTCTTATAACGTCATTGTCTAAGTATGATTGCCAATATTTAAGAGTTGATATTTTGGTGTCTGTTCTTGTTATGACGTTCTGCGAGGATGTGAAATTAAGAACGTGCGAACCAATATAAAATCTTTTTGCTTTAGTAAAGAATTTCTTTCCCAATGCATTGCTTACGCTTTGAGATACTGTGAATTCTTGCTCAATAGTATCTAAGCTTGTTTTTACACCGTATAGTTCAATTGTGTATGTTGAACCAGAAGTTTCACTAACTAAATCAATGTTTTCATATTTGTCTGGTCTTACTCTTACTGCAAAATTCCATTTGGAATTAGAATAAACATCGGAATATACTGATGAAGTAATGTTGACATATGCACCGGCATAATCTCGTAATTGAAAATATACATTTTTTGACTCCGCTTCTGGTCTAACTGCGTAGACTTGAAAATTTATATCATCTGTTCCGTACCATGTAAGATTGGAGGCACTACCAGAATCTGCTTCATGCATGCCAAATAACGAAGAAGTTAAAAACAAGTAAGGGATATAAAGAGAATCGCTTTGATCAAACTTTTTAGGAAAGATAACTTCTGTCTCTGCTGTGAAGCCCATATATGAAGCAGAGGTATTACCGGGAATATAAGAAAGAGAGCTTGTAATAGATGCATCAGCGTATTGATAAACTGTCGTATCAAATCTATCAGAATCGTTGAAATCAACAAACTTCTTTTTTATTGCTGTAGAATATGTATTGTCTTTTAATGTATATGTGCTTTGATCGGCATACAGATTCATCTTAATTAATTCCGAATCTACTCCGAAACATCTAATAAGGTTTCTATATGCTTTTTCGGTACCCTTTGCTTTAAGGATGTTTGTTAAGTTGTTATAAATGTTTAAATAAATTTTGTTTTTTATATCGGTAAGCGAACCGCTGTATAACATGGTATCTGTTCTGTTGGCGAAATACTCTGCTATATCGGACTCAACAAAGAGTTCTGGTACTATCAGCCCATAATTTTCGATTAATCGATTTGCGAAAGTGACAGGTTTATCTGAACCGCTTGTATACTGAATGTTTTTAAACTTGTTTAGATAACTAATTTGTTGATATAAGTTATCAAAATATACTGATATTGTTTGGACTAAATTGGGGAGCAGTCCTTCGCCATTGTTGTCTTCATCTTCTCTAATCCATTGTGGAATATAGTTATAAACTGCTGCGTTATTTGAAGTATCATGCTCAAACGAATCTTCTACTAATGTTTCTAATGAAGAAGTATAATCTGGATGTGTTGCATAAATTGTTGGATCTGTTTGTTCCGTATACCCTGCCAAAACAAAAGCCGAACCTGTGCTTCTGGATGTTGCTTCGTAGCCTACGATAGTTCCGTTTGATATTCTTCCGGAATAATCTATTGCAACTGCATCGTATGTTGAGTTGTCAGTGATTCCTTCATTAAATTTATAGTAAACACCCAAATCTGTGTTCGCATCATCTGTGTTTGTCCCACCATTAACTGTCGTAAACCAATTTAATTTAACATCTTTCTCGGTTCTTGCTGTTTTCCAATATCTAAAATCATCGATTGAACCAGATAGTTTTCCATAACCAAGCGCCGTAGATGTTCCGGATACGGCAGTAACTAACGAACCAATTGTTGCGAGCATCGCACCTGTTACTGGTTGTAATGAAGAACCAGTTGTAAAACTATTATTTAGTTGTCCCTCAACATAAAATTTGGTGTCAATGTTGGCTCCTGTATTTTTCAAAACAACAGAATATTGTTGCCATCCAGATCCGGTTAATGTAGGAGTTGTTAGGACACTTAGTTTCTCTCTAAAATACCCACTAGTTCCGGATTGTGCAGTAATATAGAAAGCAGATGTATCAGAAGTGGAACTAGTTAATTCTATAGTTAAACGACCATAGCCTGTACTTGAAGAAGCTTGATTGTTCCATAAATCGAATATTACTTCTTTTTGGGTTTTGGAAGAATTAAAAGCAAACTTATTAAGCCAGAACTCAACGCTTACGCCATCAACTAGATCATAAAATAAGTTACTTGATCTTTTATATTCTTCTGAGTAAAAATTAGAGTACTTAAATTTTTCAACTAGAGTGCTGCCAGAGGTGTTGGGTCCGCCTTTGATATAAATATAATTTAAAGTACTTGGAAGTCCGTACCCAGAGTTGGTCGAGGACACATTCCCCCAGCCAGAGGGAGAAAAAGTCATATAACCAGTAAATCTGGGGTATTTATTGTCAAATATCCACTTATCAAAGTTAGATGACGTATTAAAGAATTGAGTTTTTTCTTTTAGCGAACCATCATATGGGTATTGACTTGAAATTCTTACATAAGCATCGTTATAATATTTGCTAGCCAAGCCAAATTTGGCAAAGTTTTTTGGTTCGCTATAGTCAACCGGAGGTACTACTCTTTGGATATCGATCTGCTTTTCTACTATAAAATCAGCAGATTCAACGGTTGAGCCGGCAGAATTTAAACTTTGCGAAGCAACAACTTTTGGTGCGCTAGAAAATATGTTTTTTAAACTCATTTTATTTTTTAGATAACCCTAAACTTGAATGTTTCCGGCTGCTCTACATAGGTGTCTAAATCACCGTTGTAAAACGCAAGCTTTATACCATAACTATAATCCTGTTCTAATATTGACATATTAAAATCAAAATAATTTCCGGAAACATCAAATGAAAGTTCACTAAATTTTTCACTTCCTGTACTGAACGATACAATTTCTAAATCGTCTACCAATCGATAAAGTTTATACGAACCACTCTCTATTATAGATGGCTCAACATACGAATTTGCAACATTATAAATATTTGGATTCCAATTTTTATCTCTCGTAAATATTCTAAATCTTGCAGTTTCATCTTTAGAATATGATTGCTTCATATTAGTAATTTTATTAACATAGATATTATATGGTGCCGGATCTGAACTCTGATAGCTAATAATATCAATAGAACCCGTAGAATAACAAGTTGTTAATCCGCTATTGTACCATCTATCAAATACTTGTGAAGAAGTTGTGTCCAAAGCAAATGATGCGCTATAAACACCAGTTTTTACCCAGCCGCCAGTAACAGGAGTATTTGGGGCTGTCGTCAAAACACTTCCGGTTACGGAATCTGTAAATACTCTAACGTATATTGAACCGGTTGAGACACCGGGAATATCGTATAATCTGCCTCTAAAATAGTTGTACAAGTAGATTGTGTGTAAATTTTGATCTGCTGGTAGATTTGATGAACTATCATAGAAGTTTGATCTATCATCCCTTATGGCATCGTTCCATCTTGCTTCAAGATTTGGTCTATAGAAAAAGTATTCTGATGATCTTGAGAAAAACTTCTTTGTATAATAACTTGTAATTGCCCCATTTGGATTATGCGGAACAGTATCTGTCGTTACTCCTGTAGAACTAGAAAAATAAGCTTCATTGCTAGAAGTTAGTTTTACCATTACTCCATAGTTTGCTTGCGTGCCAGAAATCCACTGTTCAACTAGAGTTGTAATGTTTATGTTTAAGTTTTCTAAACCAGTATCAAATTCTTGTGAATATGTATTGCCTGATGATGTTAAAAAATCTCCACCTTGATTTGTCCAAGCAGTTCCGCTAGCAGCATTTTTCCAGTTTGAGCCTAATCCTCCAAACGTATTGTCAGAAAAATCTTCCATATCCAATCCTCGGCCTTCTTCCCAAGAACGTGAAATTGGATGCGCCAATAATGTAAAATCAAAAGGAGTTGTATCTGAATGTGGGGCATTATAAAGCTTCAAATAGAACGAAACACTTCCGGATTCTGGAATTTTCTTGGCAGTTCTATCGGTTATTATGTCAGTTACTGGAAACTGAATCATATATCTCATTAATTGTTGCGCCTCTGACGCTCCAACTTCTGAGCCTGTTCTGTATAATGAAAAAACTTCCAGTATATCTGCTTGACCCATATTTGAGCCAGTTGCTCTAGAGCCCGAATTAATTAAATCGGTTTTAAAAGCATTTGTTATTGAGTTGTCTTTTTCTGCGTAGTATCTTCTTATTGCCATTATAATACTGTTCCTACTATATCTGCGTTTGGATATTTAATTTCGAATAAGTGATCTTCAGGGATAGTAACATATCTACCATCGGCCGATTTATTTAGATCAATGTCATAGCCTATGTCCGAGTACCTACCGCCAACTCTGTTAAAAATAGTTACTTTTTTTACGTCAGCAATCGAAGAAACTGATTGCAAGGCAGTTTGAACATCCGTTATATATATTGGCTCTCCCATTTCAAATTTTCTATCAAATTTGTTTTTTATTGCTTGGATACCATCTGATAGTGCTAAATATTTGTTTTCTTGTTGTGTGGCTTTTACAGAGAATCTTATGCCGATATTGACAACATTACCATCAAGAATGTCGATGGTATCGTTTATCATTTTTGTTCTTGAAAGCCATGTTTTCAAATTTTCCTTTATAGTTCCATTTGTACTGGTTAAAAATCCGTTTGAGTCTTCTGAAATAACATAGAGATTTAGATTTCTCTTAAACGAATCCACATCTTTCATCACGCTACACCTTCTTATCGAACCAAACTGTGATGGCATTGCATAAACAAATGATTTATAATCCTCTTTTGTTACGGCACGATTTTGAGAAGCAAAATGATTTAAAGCTCTAATCCTTATTTCGTCGGGTGTTAATATTGACGAGTACCCAACAATTGGGGTTTCGTTGTCTACCTCTAAAGAGGCTTTTATGGTATTTTTAACAGTGGTTACTAAATTAGCATCATCAGCAAAATTGAAATTTGTCGATATAGATTGATTTAATGAACCAACAGCGGCATTTACATTATTTGTAGTATTAGCTCGATAAACACAAGAAAGTGTTGTATTCGAAGGGCCAATCCCAAATTTATCGTTTTCTACTAATCTATTTGGATCAAATTCAACATCAGAAAAATAATTCTTTGCATGTAGCTCTAAAACAGTATTTTTTGGATCAAAAATGTCCCCATCAGTACTGGCTGTGTCGTCAGATCCGTGTCCAAATTGCAAAAACGTATCTGTTGCTGTTCTTTCAACTGTAAACCGTCTTGCTACAACAAACGGCTTCAACAGCGATTGTACTCCATCGTTTAGAGCATTTGGGTTTGTAGTTTCAGAATAAATAATATTTTGTGCCAACGAATCAACTTCAAAATATTCATTGCCCTCTGCATCTAAAACAGACGTTACTTCTGCAACGTTTGAAGTTCCAATTGCAATTTTGCGGAACTTCTCAAATGCTCCAATGGTAAATGTTTTTCTATAATTAGCTCCAGAAATCACCCTTCCATTTGCCTTAATGGCATATTCAGTGGGCAATCCAGTAGTATCGTTTATTTTTGAAGCAATAACTAAGTTATTGTTATTGTTAAATTTAACATTTTCAGTTAATATAAAGTTAATTCCACTTGTAGTCTGAAACTGGCTTCCTCTTAAAAGAATTGGAACATAACTTAAATCCGGACCCAGACCTGTTATAGCAGCAGGTATCGAAATATAAAATGTTGCAACACCTGTCGATGACGGAGCTAGCTTGTTTTTATATCCAAGCTGTCTAGCAATGCGAATAACATTGTTATATTCTGTTGCTGTATCAAAGAATGATTCATTTACCTGATAGTCTAAATAAAAAGATAGTGTATCTCCAATATAAGAGACTGTCTCTAACATCAAAGAGGCAAATGAATTTTGACTAAAATCATTTACAGTATCTCCATAGTATCTCTTTGTATAATCAAGCAAGTCTTGTTTAATAGACTCAAAATCTCGACTTGTATATTTAACGCTTGGCGGGTTTTTTGGCATTAATGAAAATGGTTCCTAACATTTGTAATTAGTAGTTTATACAGAAAGAGCAAGACTTGTTGCATCAGAACCAGAAACAGAAAAAGTAATAATAATTGTTATACCATTTTCTGATAAAGTTGATGGATTCACTTCAACATTTGATATGTTTATTGACGGCAAATATTTAGAAGCTTGTGAAACAATTTTGCTTTTTATTGTTTCTAGCGTTATACTGGTTATGTTTTCAAACAAATATGTTTTTAAGCCAACTCCGTATTCTACATCAATTCTTTCGCTTGGATTTGTCAAAAGTAAATTCTTTAAATTTTGTTTTGCATTTCCAATAATCGTCGTATGGCCGGCTACCCCAAAAATATCGTCGAATACTATGGGTAATACTGGTGCGATGGTCGGCATCTTTTAATCTCCTTCTTTTTGTGAGTCGCAATCTTGTCCTTCTTCGTCAAATGGTCTTCTTGGCACGATTCTATCTTTGGCATAAATTTCAGTTCCGATTGGACTCAAAAGTGATTGTAATGATTGTATAAGTGGATCTACGCCATTTAGTTTTGAAGAAAGGGTGGCATTTTTGTAGCTTGTGTCTTCCCAATTATAATATGTTTCAAAGAAAATTTGACAAGTTTCTTTTATTTCATAGAACGTAAATTCCTTCTCCGTAAAGGTTATTTCTGGCGGCGATGACCAGTCATCAGAAATCCCGATTAGTTTTACATAAGTTTCTGAGATGAAAGCAGAGATTGCAGACATATATTTTTGTAGCGGAAAACAATAATAAAATAAGAATCTAAATTCATCATTTTCCGCAAGAGCAGCAACCATACACTCATGGTTATAAATATTGGTACCGAGAGTTGGATCAAAATTGTTCAACGGCTCATTAACCAAATCTATCTCGACACTAGCAACTGGAATTATAAATTGAGAATTTAATAAATATTCCTTGCCGACAACTGCCGGCTTTAACGCATACGCTTTTTCGGTAGATACTGGGCCTGCGGAACTTGCCGACGACGTTGGCATTACCTCGGCAGATGGTACATGGCTCATTCTTAGACCATATTTAAGGCCCAAAGTTGACCCAGTTAGTTGAAATCCTTCCGCAGAAGAGCCGGTAACTGATAAATCTCCAAATAATTTATACATTTCCGTTTGTTTTGTTTCCGTAGACAAAGTAGATATCCAATTTTTAAATGCGGTCACGTTAACAACCCCATTAATATTTTCAGGTCTATTTTTTATTTCATCGGGTATTACCGTTCCAGACAGTGGTATTTCTCTATCTTGAATTCGAATATATCTTTCAAGAATAAAATAGCCTTCTGGATTGTTTACGATAAGCGGTTCTGCTGGCACTGTTGTTATCGAGTTCAGCGGGTTATCTTCTGCATCAATAGCAACATCAAAATATCGAAGCTTATTGTTTGGAGCAATAAGCTTTGTATCTGTGTTTAAAAAATATGTACGAAGATTTGTTATTGTTGGTTTTGTGTATATGTGAGCGGCAAAATTAGCGGCCATTATTCTGAATTCTTCTTTCATAATTTTTCTAACTAATATTCTTGCTTCTATTTTTGTTTGTCGTATACCTTCAAGGATCATTTCTTTTCTAAAGTCTTGCAGCAGTGGCTTAATTACTGCTCCTGATCTTGTTATATTTCTTAAAACATTGTTTAAAATTGGATCTGAAACGTTTACATCTTTTACTCTTTCATCGGCTATAATCTCTACTACTTCCTTTAATTTTTGTAAAATTTTATTCTTCACTTCATTGCTAAGAAGCGATACTGTTGAGTACTCTAAGTATAATTCGCTAATCGTTTCAACGTATGGTTCTAAAGCAGGGTATTCTTGGGCACTTGTTGCAAGTGCAGCGACGAATGCCGTATAAGTTACTGTGCTAATTACAATCGGAGCGAGGGGACCATATAGTATAAACAATGCAGCAGAAGCTGCTGGATTTTCTACATTTGCTTTAAATGGAATTAGAGCCGCTTCCAGCCCATTTAAGATGGCAAAAGACTGTAATATACGAGCATAATCCTTTTCTTTAACAAAGTAAAACTTCTTTATCATTGCGTTGATCGAATCAAGGGCTTGTTGCTCTAATAGTGTAAGCTCTATTTCTCCCGCCAACAACTTTCTCGACACAATCTGCACGCATTGTTCTATAAAATAAAGGTAATAAGTGTCTGTTTTTATTTGAAAAATTCCTTCACCTTGATTGATCAGTCCTTCTTCCATCTTTTTCATGATATAATCAAGATAAAGTTCATCAATCACATTATCGTAAGAAACAACAAACTTATTGTACAGCGGTATACATCTCAATATTGTTTCTGAAATAGAAACTCTCATGGAAGCTATTATACTAATTTGTAAGTTTGCGGCCATTGTCGAGGACAAAGCCTTTAAGTATGGAACCTGTTCACGGCAGTCTCGGCCGTACATAAGATCTGGATCGTCGGATAAGGTTGTCTGTAATTCTGTTTGTAGCTGACTTAGCTCATCAAAATCTATTATATTTTCTGCTTTTGGCGTACAGCCAAACTCTGGCATAATAGATCGTGCCACGCCGAGCCAACCAGTTGCTCCTATTGGCGGTGTAATGTACACGGGTGGTTGATCTGCGGTACCGCCGAACTTCTTATAATCTAATATTATTACTCTGGGATTGTCGGTTTTTCGTTCTAGTGTTTCTGGGTCTAAATCAATATCTTCTTGAGTAATTCTTTCATTAAAATAATTATAGCCATATAAATAACCTTCATTGTCAGTTAACGTGCTTATTACGGATTTCATACAAATGTTGGATATTTTATTAAACAAATCTACCGTCACCGATGATGGAGAATCATATGCTCCAATATTTATTTTGGTTTGCATAAACGAAGTAAAGCAATCTGCCTGTGGTGAATTGATTAATACGGTTGGTAAATATTGTTCCTTTAATGCAGCCGTACTTTCATCCAGCTCAAATTTTGATTGATAAATAATATCATAATTTTCTGTCGCCGACGAATCTGAAATCTCAAGATCAGATCCACTCACACGTTTGTAAGTACCGGGGATTATCTCTGTCATGACAGCTAAGCGGCTAGTATTATCAGGTGAAACTGCGTTTTGATTATTAACAGTAAACTGAGAATATAAAAGATGGTATGCTCTACCGTTTGGATTTTGCAGAATATGCGGTCCAAGTGAATTCGCTGCGTTAAACGACAGCGAGTAATCTTCTTTTTTACGGAATATTGCACGTTTGGGAGTTGCAGTATCGTTTTTACCATAAACACCAATATTGTTGGAAAACTTGAAGGTGGTGTCTGTCAATTGCGCGGCCGTTGCCAGCCAAGTTTGTGTTAATTTAGAAACTGTTATTGGAAAGTGATTATTCTCCGTGGG
>Ga0181346_1000051_pt1 | contig 40138 bp, 52 predicted proteins | sample Su13VDMM15DN_FD_130100 | JGI IMG/M metagenome (GOLD analysis project Ga0181346, IMG submission 130100) | Freshwater viral communities from Lake Michigan, USA - Su13.VD.MM15.D.N | ecosystem: Environmental > Aquatic > Freshwater > Lake | place: USA: Michigan | collected 2013-07-15 | reverse complement strand
GCGGCCTTTACAGCAATTGACGCTGGAACTGCGTTAGTTGGGTCCAATGCCAGTTGGGCAAATGCGCTTGTTTGACCATACTGCTTGTCAAACTCTTCTTTTCCGATCCTGCTTTTTGCTGATTCAGCTTCAGCCGTGGCATTCTCAATGCCAAGAACTGCTTCGGCAATTTCTCCCGTGCTTAAATTTGCAATGTTTTGTTGTGTTTGCCATTGGCGTTGGCGAGCGGCGTACAATGCCTGCTCTGCCTCTTCTTCCATGCCTGCTGGCAAAATATCGTAAAGTTTCTTTCCGATCCACGCCGAACCAACGTCTGCAATCCCAGCCCACCCAGCAAGGTTTTCCACAGCACCCTCAACAAGACCAAGACCGCTTGCGGTCATTTTGTCCCGAAGCTCCTGTGGTCTTCTGTCGGTTTGACCAAGTGCGCTATCCCATGTTTGTGAGTTGTACCAAAACGATTGAGCTTCTTGACCAATTCGTTTCGCCCCACCTAAAGCAGCATCAACAACAAACTTACCAGTATTGCTGGCAATTTCACTAAATGTTGCACTTGGACGAATCACCTCGTCATCCCAAAGAATCTGGAACGCTTTAAGATTTTCTTCTTTTCCAAGGTCTTCAATTGGTGTTAGATATGCCTGTCCCTTTTCAGTGATGGTTCCATCCTCGTTGAACACCCCAGAATTTTTAAGGTGGAAGAACAACTCTCCTTTTTCTGTGGCTTTTCCTTCACCATCCACAAAACCCAACGCCTTGATCTTATTGGCATCGAGTGGTTTGGCAAACACCTCCAACGGAGAAGATGCAATCTCTCCAGCATCATTACGCAATGAATCAATCTCTGCTCCAACAATGTCCGTTACAGCTTGCTCGTATGGTGTGATAGACACCATGTCACGCTGAGGTGTTATTTCCTCATCTATCGGACGATTATAAGCCTCAACCAGAGTCTCTGGCTTAAGGTTTTTCACCCTTGCTAGGGTCTCTCCAATGTCACCAGCTAAAATTCCAAGACTTTCTTGAACTTTCTTGTTAAATGCTGGCTTTTCATCTTCGGGAACATTGTAGGACATTACCTTGCTGGGGGTTGATTCTGATACTGATTAAAATACGAATTTGCCCCACTAATGGATGGGCTAGTTGGTTGGGTTGTTTGAATTGGAATAAGCTTTCCGGACTGCAACCTCTCTTGACCCTTTGTAATATATCCAATGACTTCGTCAATCTTCTTTTTAGCCGCTTCTTCAGACATATCTGGGTTAATTCCCAAAAATGCCGCAGATGCTTTTTGACCCTCAGCGTCAGAAAGCGCACCCATGCCCTTCATGTCCTTGATGGCCTCCATGAATCCAAGTGCCTCAATTTGCTTAAACAATGCAGCGGCATCTGCGCCAGCGGTTCCGCGCATTCCCTTTGGATACCAATTAGCTCCAAACAGGTTTTCAAATCCCGGACTATTTTTTAGACCAGTCATCAATTCAATCATGCGTGCTGACTTTTCAGCAGTTGCAGCAGCCATTTGTTGTTTGGCTACCTTCTCCTCTTCTTTCTTCTCAAGCGCAAGAGTTTCGCTGATTGTCGGGGCTGCTTTTATGGTTTGGACACCAATGATATTTCCATCCTCTCTAGACACTTCATATGTTCCGCGAGGATCAAGGTTTAATGCTTGAGCAGTAGGACCAGTTACGATGTCAACCTTTTTTCCTTTTTCTCTAACTGGCGCAAAACCCGGAGGAGGAGTCCATTGTGGTGCAGTCTGCTGTGGCAGCTGTGGTTGCTGCGTAGCCATAGATGGCTCGGTTGGAATCGCACCCTGAGGAATGTTCTGAGCTGTTGCCATTCCAGCACCTTGCTCGATCATGCGAGCGACTTCAGCTTGTTGCTGTGGTGTGCCTATGGCAGCAGTTGAAGATTGATTTGACAACCTTTCCAACGCTGGAATCAAAACACTCTTAGCAAAGTCGCGCTCGTTAATTCCGTTTGCTGATGCTCCCGGATCATTTGATTTATGCGGTGGGATAAACATTGCGCCGGGAATCTTGCCAATAGTACTCGCAAGAACTTTAGCGTAACCATCTGGATCGGATTCAATAGCAGCTCTAGATGCTGCGTCATTAACAAAAAATGGCTCAGTATGAAACCTATTGGCTGATCCACGTTTGTTTTCGGCTGCGGTTCTAACGCCACGTACAGGAACATCAACGCCTTTACTGGCGAAAAAGTCTTTTGTTTTGTTTACATAATCCAAGGCCAATGCTCTTTCAATATCTGAAGCATTATTTGGAATAATGATTTCAATTCCTTTTGCATTTTTGTTAGCAGCGGCATTGAAATCTAGTGAAATCTGCCTAGCATTTGGCATCGAAGCTGGAAGAAGATCACGAGTTTTGTAAGTAAATCCAAACTTCCCATCGCTTGGCATCACTTGAGAGGTTGGCGTAGGCATCGCAGAATCTGGAGCATACTCTTTACCAGTGCCGATAAGGTTCGGATCAGCAATGTATTTTCTAACTTTAGGGTCAAAGTACATTCCACGACTCTCATCGTAAGGAAGCTCTGGTCCTTCAAAAACTTCACCAGTAGGAGATGTAATTGTTGGTCTGCGAATTTCAAATTTAGGAGCTGGTCCTTTTGCTGCTTGTTGTCTTGCGATGTCTACTTTTTCAGCCTGTAATCCAAGCTGTGCAGCTTTGTACTGCTGCTCCATCATTGCGCGTTGTTGTGCACTCTCACGCTCGGAAGCAGTAATACCCATGTTTAAAACATTGGTGATTCTGTTTTTCGCCTCCTCACCATACATGGCAGCTTCCATTGGTGTTGTATTAGGATCATCCATTTTAGCTAGAATCGGCTCAAGACTTGACTTCACATCAATTCCGTATGCTTCACCTAGCTTAATTGCACTTTCGATTCCAACTCTTGAAGCCTTAGTAGCAGCATCAATCTTTTTACGCTTCTCCTTAGCCTCGGCATAAGATTCGATAGCCCCACCAATAGAAGCTCCAAGGTTCTGCATACCCTGCGCTTGAATCTCAGCTGCGCGGGTGAACCCAGAATAGTCCTGTAGAAACAGGCGCGGGTCAACGGATGATCCTAGTAGTGCCATAGTGTTATTTGATTATATTAGCCCGCACCCATTCCAACGGCTTTTGGAATTGAACCGGCAACTTGTCCAACTGCATTCCATACTCCAGCACTCCATGCTGCTTTTGCTTGTTGGTTTGCCATTTGTGCTTGAAGCATATTTTGCCTTTCAGCCGCACCAAGGTTAAGTCCCGTGTCTGGGTTAATCAAGCCCGGAGTTCCTTGCTTCATTCCGCCAAGCCCAAGTCCAAGCATCTGCTGTCCAGTCTGGTAAGCAAGTGGTTGTTGGCTAAGAAGTGCAAGTCCGGGTTGAGTGTAGAAACCTTGTGCAGCCTCGTATGCGCGACCACCAGCGGCAGCCGCCTCTGCGCGTTTTTGCGCCATCATTTGCTCGCGGCCCATGATTTCAGATGCAATAGCAGCATTGCCACCAAGGCGGCCAGAGGCTTGTGCAGCTTCGCGGGCCGTTTGCTGATACATTCGTTGTTGCTCTGGCGTGAGATTTTGTGCCGCCGCTCTTGCGCGTTCTGCCTCTTGCGTAAAACCGCTAACAACTGCCGCCTGTTCTGGGGAAAGTCCCTCCATTACGCCACGGGTAAGTGGTGCTTGTCCAGTCATTGCACCAAGTTCAGCGGCGCGAGAGGCTGCGAGTTGTTGTCCAGCCTCTTGAGTAGCCATGCTACTGAGACCAAATAATCCTTGTTGCCCTCCAACGCCGCCCAAAAAGTTGGAAATGTCCTGTAAGTTTAATGCTTGAAACTCTGGACGAAATTGCTTCTCAAATCCAAGGACTTGAGGAAGGGCATTGCCATATGCAGATACGAATTTTGCAATATCGGCAGCAGGGTCCCATACTGGTGCTTTTACTTTTTTTGGACTACTGAATGCACTTCCCATGATTTTATATTATTTGAGTTTTGAATAAAAGTTTTGAATGTTGTAAACGCTTATTTTACTGTTACCCTTGAATGATCTTTGAAAAGCAATGTATTCAAACTTGTCAACAAATCTTTCCCACGCTTTAAGCATGTTTCCAGTTGAAAATGTGACAAACAAGGTATTTGAACAATGTGGTTCAACTGCTTTTTCTGGATTTTCAATATCAGAATAGAACCCAAAAGCAAGATACTCATCGCTAGACACAACAATGCCGTAGCACAAGTGCCATGCCAGTAGTTGTTGTAAGTCGTCTCCATAAATCTCTATTGCTCTTGCTAGGTGCTGGTTCACGGTGAAAGCTCAGTAAGCGTCATTGTGCTGATTGTCCTAAACTCGTAATCACCAGCATCCGTGTCAAAATAAGTTCTGTTTATGTATCCAGTTGCCGCATTGTAAACTTTTGCTTGTATTTTGTAAGTAACGGTTGCTGACGAACCCGGTGATGTGTCAATAAAATCAATAACTCCCGGAACGTTTGCATACTGCCCCGCATATCCACTGTTGGATGTAGCACGCAATCTGCTTCCATCCGCGTCACCAACGCCAATAACCGTAGATCCACGGATAATTCTAAAAGCTACGCCGTGATCGTTATTGTTTGTTGAAGATGGTATAACCGCTTGAATTCTAATTTTCCCAGAAGCACTTGCTTTTGCTCTAGTAAGAGTAATAGATAATCCACTAACATCAGTCCAACTTGTCGTTGTACTTGTGACTATTTGAGTGTCAGTTTTTGTTGCGCTAACGACTTGAATTGGAAAATTTGATGGAACACTATCAACAATCAAATTGGCAGACAGCTTTGCCGTAGTAATTGCACCATCTGCAATTTTAGCGGTTGTTACTGCTGAATTAACAATTTCATCCGTATTTACTGAATTACTAGCAATTTCGTTTGATGTGATTTTTCCAGCAGCAACCCTCAATTTCCCGGAAACAACTTCGATAGTTCCTCCAGTAAAAACTGCATCACTAGTCATCGTTGTTTGATCGATGATATTATTCATCTTCGTGCTAGTGATTGTGTCAGTAGCCGTAAATGTGTAGGTGGTATTAACTGCGCCCATAGCGGTTATTTCTGTGAGATAATTTGTCTGTTGGTGACAGAACCAGCAACTTTAATGGAGTTTACCTTGGGGGAGCCTATGGTTCTTGTCAAGATCATTGTGCCTGTATAGCCACGAATACCACCAAGTCTGCAACGAATACTTGCTGTTTCTGCTTCATTTGGAGAGTCTGCTTCTAATACAACACCACCAAGGAAATCGGTCGTTGTACCAATTGGAAGTGCATTATCTGGATCTTCAGTAGCAAAGGAAATGCTGTATTCGCCTTTTTGCCCAGCCAAGTTTTGCATTATAAGTTGAGCGTCAGTAAACCTTTTGCGTTCCATTGTGCCAAGGTCATATCCACGGGTGATTAAAGAAGAGTTAATCGTAGGGCTCACAACTAAATTTGCCGTATTGGATACGCTCAACAAATCATTTGAGGTATCTGCTGCCTCAAGTTGATGCAATCCACCATTTGCGGTTACAGCATAAATGTTATCGCGGACTCCTGCACTGCCGATCACGAAGTTTTCAATTAAAAATCTCGAATCCCCAAAGGTGTCCAAAGACTCCCAGCCCTTGTTAAGGAAGTTAAACACCAAAATTGCGTTGTTTCCACGCGCATCGTTAACACCCGCAACCGAATCAAGTGGAACAGCGAGGTAGTAGCGGTTATCAAACAGCACACCTACGGATCGGTCTGCGTAATTCTTGTTAATTCGGTCAATGTAGGGCTGAATGTTCTTTGAAATTGGCTCATCCGCACCACGAAGGTTGTAATCGTTAAGGAACTCTACGGCATAAACGCCATCATCAGATAAGAACATGACCATGTTGCCACGCGATACGATGGTCTTACGGGCTAAACACCCAACCTCGGAGGTCAATTCTGTAACCTTGGTGTCTAGAAGGCTTCCAATCGTGCCAGAAATAAGGTGTAAGCTGTTGCGGTTAAAAACAATCAACGCATCGTCGTAGAACCCGTGCATTCCCACCACATAATCGGAAGTACCACCACTAATGCGGAATTGGTTTTCGATCTGGTCAAAGGTCGTTGTGTCTAGAATGTCGGAAACCGCGATCTCATCGGTGATTTTTGTGCTGGTAAAGACTGGCGCATTGTACGGACCAGACTGGTTGTAGTAGTGTGGAACCCACAGGCGGCGTTGGAAGTAGACACCCCAGGGTGCACCCGGTTGGTGCATAAATCCTCCTCCAACGCTAAACCTGCCACCAAACTCAAAGGAATCGGATGATGATGTATTGTAGTCTCCAATAGGCGCGTACCACTTAATCGTAGTGGTCGTGGCCTCGGTCACATAATACTCGTTACCAACCATCCCAGAAAGCTCTGGAGTTGCGGACTCTCGAACCACGATGATGTCTCCAGCTTTAACGGTGACATTGCCGGTAACAGTAGCAGTCACAAGACCAGAAACCACATCTACATCCTTTGCTTGGATATTGAATGTCTGTGGTTGGGTGTACGCACCACCGGGCGACAAGGTAAACCCATCGGTCATGGTGGCAGCAGAAACGCCAAAAATCTGGGTCTGACTAGTAGTAAAAATGTAAGTAAAGGTGTCTTGGTCTATCACGGAAACCACCGTGAATGTTCCGTTGGCTGGCGTACCACCAGTAAGTCCAGCAATCGTAACCTGTGCCCCAGCAAGCAAACCATGCTCTCTCACATTCATGGTAACGGTCGTAGTTCCAGACTGTGATGCAGAAACAATAGGACGACCATTGGGATACCACTCAAACGCCTGCTGCCCGTCTCGGAAGAGCATTACCTTGTCGAACACCTGTATCATATCGGTGTCGGCTCCAAGTGCTAGTCCCGGAGGGTATGGAATATTTACAGACGAAAGATGCCCATTGGCATCCTTGTTGTTTTCATCAAGGTCGATTTTTTTAGCAACCGTATCCAATGCCACAATGACATACTCTTTATTGGCGGTATTTGGATCGCTAAACAAACAAGACGCTCTGACGTTGGCGTTAGCCGCATCGTTAATCGGCATCTGCGATAAAGTGCCAGTAGTATCAGTCACAGATGTAACGCCATCTACAGTGTACTCTAGAGTGTTAGCATCAACATAGGTCAAAAGATAATCCCCATTAACCGCAGAATCCAATCCAGAAATCCTAGCCCAACCCGTAGAATCAACCTCAAATCCATGAGCCGTTACTGTAATACGGATAGTACTAGTCGTAGGTACTGTCACATTTGAAATGCTCTTAGACGCATTCATCAAATAAAATGGCAACTGTAATGGTGTGCCAGTGGTGGTAAACGCACCAGTCATCGCCACAATCCCCTTACGAGGTCTCCAGTAACCCTCCATGCGTCCATTCAATGACTCCCTTACCTCACCCGGCTGCAACTGGTTAAGCTGCAACCTCTGGTTCACGCCAATAAAACCCCGATCACCATCCTCGGCAATCGAGTCGTCCATTCCACCCATGGAACGGAATTGGGACATTACTCAAAGTAGGCAATGACAACGCCAGAGGTCACCGCAACCGACGAAAATCGGCCACCAATACCCAATCCAGCAGGAAGGGTGATGGACTGCAAGCGGGTCGGGTTGGCAACATTGCCAGACGCACTAGCAACAGTACCAAGCACCGCATCATTCACAACTTGAATCCAGCGGATGTTACCAGAGTAGGACGTGCCAGCATTAAGCACAGTACTACCATTCTGTCCTTGAAGATCCCAACTTACAGGTGATGCCATAAATGTATTGACTAAGTGTTAAAATAGAGTATTGTTATGCCGATCCTACGATAACGGTCGTAGGGTCGGCTAACCTCAAACATGGATCAGCATGCAAGAAGCTACACAACCATTATTGGAATTTGAAGTACAAGTCAACACTTTTGTTTGGCGGTGGAAAAGGTGGGATGTTAGAGCAGACGGGAAGGTCTTTTGGCAATACACTCCAAATAGAAAACCCGAAGAAGTATGGGTGACTTGGGAGTCGGCAATTAAACGAAACGAGTCCGTAAAAAGAGCAGCTAAACGCTTAAGGCTCAAAAACCCAGAAAAACACAATCTGTCGAATAAACAATGGAGAATAATAAACCGTGATAAGCACAATCAAAACGCCAAGGATTATTATCAGAAAAACAAAAAACACGCCAATGAAGTCAAAAGAAAAAGAAGAATGGACAGGCGCAAAAACGATACGCTTTATGCTTTCAGCATTGGCGTAAGATCGTTGGTTTCCAAATCCTTTAGGGAAAGAGGCTACTCAAAAACATCCAAATCCCAAGAAATCATCGGGTGTGATTGGGAATCATTGAAATCCCATATCGAAAACCAATTTGTTGATGGGATGAGTTGGGATAACAGAAACCAGTGGCATATCGACCATATTGTGCCATTAGCATCAGCCAAAACGCCAGAAGATGTCGTACGGCTAAATCACTACTCCAACCTTCGCCCACTATGGGCAATCGACAATCTTAAAAAAGGAGCAAAAATCCCACCAACGGAGCAATCGCTGATTGTTCTCCGATAGTGGGCCAATTGACGAATTTTTAAAGGTGACTTTAACCGCCCCGTCATTTTTCGCCGCGCCAAAACTCGACCCCCTCCCCCCCAGTACTTGTAACAATATGCGTAATGCTGAATTCTGTTCCACGGAAATCACCAGTATTCATCGGTGTTCCACGGGATCGGGTGGTCGCCAATCAGTAATCAACCCGTGAGTTGGTGGGTGCAGCACTAGATGTGGTGGGTGGCTCGACCCTCGCGTGCGTGTTTCGGAAATCTTTTGCGAAAGCGGGAGCGGTTCCCCGCAAGAAAGTTGCTGATTCTGTGACTTTCCCGCCATGATCTTAAATCCCCATCACCACTGCGTTCCAGAGCATCACCCTCGTAATCGCACGGAAATGCCACTGTATGCTCTCGACCCTATTTATGGACACATTACCCACAAGAAAGCTCCAGACGCTGTGTGAGCGATTCTGGAGCGATCTAGCGCTGTTTGGTGGAGGATGTTGCCTGTAGGATCAGACGAACTCTTGGTACTGACCGTTGAGTCTGAGTGGCAGGACCACGTCACGCTGTCCGTTTCGGAGCTTCCCAACCTTGATTCCGTCCTCTGCGATGAACAGCAAGGCATCTGCGTCCTGCTCGATAGCTCTGGACTCTCGGACTTGGTTGTTGTCGTTGAGTTGGCTTGCGCTGATGACTGGGCATTTGAGGTGCTTGGCTAGTTGCTTGAGTCCACCAGATACCCTAGCCACTTCCTCCTCGCGTGATTCCCTGCTGGATCTGGCTCCTCGGATCAGTTGCAGGTAGTCCACCACGACGAGGTCCAGACTGCCATGCAGGTCGCGGATGCGCTCGGCTTCTGCCGCGATGCTGTCGATGCTCTGGTTGGAGCTTGAGTCAATCCAGAGGGGAGCGTTGCTGATCTGCTCCACACCACGCTGGATCTTCTGAAGCTCATGCTTGGCTGCGGTTCTTGGTTGAGTGATGCTGCCGTAGTTCGTGTGGGTCATGACGCTGATGAGCCTGCCGATGACTTCGTGGTTCATCATCTCCAGCGAGTGGATGGCGATGGGCTTGCCATCTGCGATGAACTTTGCGGCGATCTGTAGCATGAGGACAGACTTGCCTCTAGAAGGCTTTCCAGCGACAACCCAGAACTCACCGGGTCTCATTCCGCCGCAAATAGCGTCGATCTCTGGGATGCCTGTGGAAGCTCCCGGAAGGTCTCCAGAGTTGTAGTCGCGCATGAGGTTCTCGATGAACTGCTTGGATGCCTTCTCTGCGTCGATGCTCCGTTGCTTACCGCTCACCACCTGCTGGAGGCTTTGGAGGGTGGTGCGGAATGATGCGATTGCTCCTGCGGCATCGTCTGCCTCAGCGATCTCACGGGCGGCAGACTGCGCGAGTCTGCGTGCTTGGTACTCCTTGAGGGTGGCAACCCACTGACTCCATCCTGCGGGAGTCGGGGCGTAGTTGTAAACTTCAACCACCTGCGATGCTCCACCAATGCGGTCGAGCTTATTGTAACCGAAAGTTGATCCACGTTCGGTCAGATGCTGGACGACTGCGATGAGGTCGAACTGGTTGTTGTCCGATGCTGGCATTTCCCTGCAAGCTTCCCACAGGGTCTTGGTGTCTGGATGGTGAAACGAGTCGGCAGACAACCCATCTGCGGCAGCACGCTTGAGCAGGGTGCTGTCCTTGAGGATGGATGAGATGACTGCCTTCTCTGATGGATGGGCTGAGGGTATGGTTTGTTCTGTCATATTCCAAATTGGTCGGATGTCTGTGCCTTGGTTACGGGTTTGTCCTTGGCCTGCCAAGTGCGAACTGCTGCCTTCCACGATTTCATTGGTGACTTGCCGATTACCCATCCCTTGGACTCGTAGTAATCGCAGAACTGCTGGGCCTTGAGGAAGCGTGGAGTGAGGGTCATTCCGTAGGCGTGGACTTCGGCAATGGTGGGCTTCTTGAACCTCGTGGGTTTCTCCGTTTCTTCCCCTATATGTTCTCTTGACGTTTCTTTAGTAAGGGTAAGTGTCTGTGAGACACCTGTAGAGGTGTCTGTGAGACACTTCTGGGGTGTCTGTGGGACACTTCTAGAGGTGTCCGTGAGACACTTCTGGATTCTGTAAACCACCTCGTTTCGTCCTCGATGACGGGTGATCAGTCCAGATTCCTCAAGCTTGTCCAATGCTCGGAAGACGCTGCTACGGCACAGACTTGTCTCTGCCACGATGGTCTCGATGTGGGGCCAAGCAACACCCTCGTCATTGGCATTGTCGGCCAACTTGAGCAGGACCAACTTGGCCTTGGCATCGGCTACTGGTGTCTTCCATGCCTGCGATATGTAGTGAATGCTCATTCTTCCTCAATGTTGTCCTGCATGAAGCGGATGAAATGCTCAATTGCCCGGCTGCGTGACTTCTCTCCTCGGAAGTGATGCTTCTGGAGGTGGGCTAGGATCTCCCACGATTCTGGTGACATTGTTATGGATCGGGCTATGCGATGCTTGCCCTGCGGTAGTGGTTTTCTTCCTCGTTTCATTGTTGTTCTGGCACTTTTTGCAGTTGGTGGTACTGCGGAACTCCTCCAGTGCTTTTGGGAGTCCGCAGCAGGCGCAGATGCGCCAATGTATTTTTGTCATAGATAATTTCTAAAATCGTTGTCGTGGTCTGATGAGGTGAATGGGTCGGCATCATGTGGCCAAGTGATGACACGCTGGATGAATATTTCCTTCTCCTCCAGCAATGCCTTCAGTCGCTTATTCTCCACGATCAGCGCACTCTCACGATTCTGCGCCTCACAAACCCTCCTGCACAGCACCTCGACACTTACGTGTTCGGAGACTGGCAGGTCGCAGGTGGGGCAGGTTCGGTCGGTGTCTGCCACCCAGTCTTGATGGCAGCACGGGCATTCGTTGTGGTTACTTTCCATGTTCTGTTTTTGGTTCTGGTTTCGGTTCTGGTTTGTCCTTGCGGAAGATTGCATCGTAATTCTCACCGTACGCTTTTGCGTCTACTGGTCGTGGAGTGTCACCCTTGCCAGCACTCATGCAATACCTCCCTTCACAAGGAGCCAGATCACCGCGACCCAAAGTGCCACGCATGATGCGAGCGGGATGACCCTGCACCAGCATATCCTGCGGGTGGGTTTGCGGCTTTTCATGTGGATGATTGGCAGGCCCATCCGCGCCATTTTGTAGGTGTACTTTTGTTTTTTCATTAGTAGCTGTGTACGAATTCTTTGAGGATGATTGCCGCGCCGATGAAGGCTGCGCCAAGTAGGGCTGAGAGGATGACTGCAAGCCATGTGGGTGGTTCTGGAAGGTTCATGTGTGTGGTTTGTTGGTTTTTATTAACGGAATTTGATGACTTGGTATCCTTCTCCAATCCATGCTGGAGTTGATGCAACCTCGTCTACGTAGCTGTGAGCGGACGATTCATCTGGGAATGAGCCGTGATACTGCCCATCGTTTCCGTACAAGGCAAAGCGAGCGTTGTTGCGGCGCATTGGGTTGATCACCCAAGCTTGTAGTGCATCATCTGCGAGTCTCTCTGTGTTCATTGTGTGTGGTTGGTTGTGCTGGGGGTGGAACCCAGCGGAATGGTTAGATGTTGATTCCGTTAACTGCGAGTTGGCGTTTTGCTTCACGCTCACTAATTGCCCCCTCAACCAGCAAGTCCAAGATTGCCTCAGCTGCCATGCGTTGATTGTAAGTTAAGAGGGTTTCGATAATTGTTTCAATTTTGTTTTTCATTGGTTTGTTCTGGTTGGTTGTTGGTGCTGCCTGCTGGCAACGAGAAGACTCTCCCACATGAGTGGAATAAACTCAACAGAAAAATGCAGAATTTCTGAAAAAAGTTTCAGAATCCGCTGCAACCCGCTTAAAATCTAGGAATTTTCCTACTCTAATTCGTCGTCCAGACCGGGGTAATCGGGCAATTTGGACGGTTCTGGGACATCTGCGGTGGTGATTCCACGCTCGTCGATGATCAACGCCTTGGCCAAGATAGCGTAGTTAACGAGGTCGAGGCAGGCATCCTCGGCAGACTCGTTCGGCACAGCAAGCTTCCCATCGTTTGCAAACGATTTGAGACGCTGCAACTTGTCCTGCATTCGCAGCAGAAGACCAGTGATAGGATGTAAGCCTAACGACTCACTAGCTTTGAAGTTAGCAAGCGCATCGTGTGCATGCTCACCTCCAGAATAATCGTTATTTTTTACATCCATTATCGCCAACGCTTGTCGGCAAGTTTCTGTGTGTACTTTCAGTAGTGCTTGTTTGTTCATTGGTTTTGGTTTTCCATGTTTTATAGTTGTCCTCGTCGCAGTAAAACGGATCGTTTGCCAGCAACCACCTTTCACATGCTCGACGAACATCGAGGAACATTTCCTGCGGGAGTCCGTCCTCGGCTAGTGTTGGGTTGCGAACGAAGCGTGGCATATCAAATGAAGTCGTCTGGTCCCGGTGATAGGAACAGGATGCTCATGATCACCAGTATAACGAATAGGCTAACAAGTTCCATGTTCATGAGTTGATCACGCTTAAAAGCTTCTTGAGGTTTGTAACCTTGATCATCTTCGATCCGCACTCTGCCTCAAGGCAATTTGCTCCCATAGCGTTGTCGAAGATGTACCACGAAATCCATGAGTGAGGATCGATCATCAATAGCATCTCATCAAACATGCGCCAGATGGCATCGTACAATGGCCCGTCTGGGTCCATGCATCCGACATCGATAACCTTTGCCGTTGCAGCATCCAGTGCCTCGTAACGCTTGATGATCGTCTGGAGTTGTTCTTCAGTAATCTTCATCGGATGAATGTGGTTCGAAGTCGTAGTGTTCGCAAATCTCATTCATGACTGCATCGCGCACCCTGTCTGCTATCTGCTCCTCGGTCGGCATCTCGTTGTACTTGAATGCCCTCATGACTCCGTAGATAGCTCCATCATACACGCAGTCGCTAAGTATCTTATAGTGGTTTGGTTTCATCGTTTTTCTACTAGTTCGTGTTCAAGGTTCCTGCACATTGCTAGTACATGGAAAAATTCATCAGCTAATTCTTTGCATGTCAAGTCTGCAAGTTGCTGCTTAAGGCACTGCTTGCACTCGCGGCAACCACGGGCAGAACCAGAGCATCCGTCATTGGCGCATGGCCCGAAGGTCGAGGGCCAAAATGGATGTTGATACCAGATGGCAGAGATGAGGTTGGCGATTCTGTCTTGGTCGGTCATTGCTTCGTTCCGTAGTAGGCTATGAGTAATGCGTCAGCTGTTGCGTGTGTGATCTTGCGGTCTGGGAATAGTTCCTGCGCTTTGCTCTTACTGACATTCTTATCACCCTTGGTCATGCAACCCAGTGCCTTCTGCCAGACTTGTGGGCGCACACGCTCGAAAGGTATTCCAGCCGCAGTTAACGCCATCTCAAGGTTGCCATATCCTCGGCCAAAGCTAAATGCCGATACCACGCCCATCTGTGGACTGCTCGCCACCTGCTCGATGTACGCCTTGTAGCTCCTGCCATCAATGGACGACTTCGGGTAGCTGGTGATGTCGCAGATCAACTCCCAGAGGTCTTGCAGGGTGTCTGGGATCTTCTCGACGCAAGCCTTGCCGTTGTAGTCAATCCACGCGATGCCTCCGTTCGCGCCGGGGTCTATGCCTATGGTGATTTCGTATTTCATTTTAGTCGTCTAATTACAAACATAGCCTTCTCACGAAACGCCTCATCGTTACGGGTGAAGCGGTCTGCTCGTTGTTTGGCGGCGATAACGGTGGTGTGGTTGTGACGCTGGAAGATACGAGCAGTCTCGGCTAGCGTGTGATGCTCGGCAACCAGTGCCATTGCAAGCGACCTAGCCTGCACTGGGGCAAGCTGTCGATCATAGGCAAGTATCTGCGATGGGTGGATGCCGAAAATCTCGGCACAAACCTCGATGATCTTCATGGCCTTGCTGCGGCTCATGCGTTGAGACAACTCCTTGCAAAGCTCGTCGGTTTTAAGGTCGGAAACGTGTGTGACTTTCATTGGAAAATTTGCCCTGCGAGGAACCCGTGGGCCACGGGCAGAACACTGCGTCCTCGCTCGCAGAAACTTATGCGTGGTTGGAAACCAAATCGATGGCAGACTGGATGACGATGATGCCGTCACCCTTGGCGGGTGCGTGCTTGTCAACTCCATGCTCTAGGGTGGCGAGATACCACCACTCCTTGGCGTTGACTGGCATGACCCGGTAGAAGTCCCCGATGATCTGAATGTCGTTGTAGACATCACCCTCGGAGGTTCTCATCCTGCGAATGATGTCTGGGTTTTTGACCTTGGTCTTGTATTTGAATTTAAGTGATCTCATGGAAAGTGGTTGCCCTGCGATGAACCTCCGGGCCAGAGAATGACAATGAGACCGCTCATCACTGCGGAGATGGATCAGAAGGGAATTTCGTCGGTCTCTTCTTTCGGCGCAGGCTTGCCACCCTTACCCTCGTCGATCTTCAGCGAGATGAACTTCCCGCTCTTGCCTTCACGCAGCCAACCTGCGAGTTGATATTCAACTCCGTTGACATCGATCTTGCCCTTGTATGCAGGACGCTTCGGGTTATCACCTGTGTCGTTCTTGAACAGGATGCCAGTATTTGTGTTGTCGTAGCTCATATGGTTATTTTGTTTTGGTTGCCCACTTTGGAGGTGAGATTGTTTGGATGCCGTCAATGGCAGGTGGGAATGTATTAGTCTGGACGCACTGGTTCCACTTGGCTAGCGCATTCATGTAACCTTCGCGGCCAAGCTTGATGAAGTCCTCGTCGAGGAGGATGTTCGCCATCTCATAGGGTCTGTCAACTTCCATGAACACGAACATGAACTCTGTGCGGTTGTCGCCAGATGCCATGTTCCACAGGTCGAGGTAGAGTGCTGCCTGCCAGTGGTAGCCACGGTTGATGATCAGCGATGTGAGTTGCTCGACGCTCTCAATAGACTGAGTTGTCTTGAGGTCGATCAGCGACACTCCAGAGTCCGGAACGAGGTCGATAAGGCACTTGCAAGGTGTGCCAAATACATCCGCGAAAACAGCAAGCTCGGTACGATAACCGGGCAGATGCTCGATTGCTGGATTTTTCCGAAACGCATACCCTGCGCTCTCGGCCTTAATGTACTCGTCAGCAGTGATGACCTGTATGCCAGTCATGCTGTCACGCCACTCACGCGCTTCCTTGGTGCGGAAGTCGGAGTAAGGTGAAACGATGTATTCCGTCTCAAGCTTGTGAGGCTCAAGGCAGGCAGTGTGGTATAGGACTCCGGTCCGCATGGCGGGTGTTGATTCCTTCTCCCTGCGGTTATTGAACCACTTGTACGGACTGCGGTTGAAGTCCCAGAGCAATGACTTGCTGACTGGACCTTGGAGGTTGGTTGGGCTTGCGGTTTGTGCGTAGTATTCACGCCCCATTCCTTCGATGATTTTCATGTTAGCGTCCAGAGTGGGTTCTAAATACTTGTCCATTGCGTTTGACTTGTCCGTACCCGTTGTAGCCAATCACCCTACGGCGATCGGCATCGACTGGTTTCGGTTTTGGTTGGTCATGCTTTGCCAACCTAACTTGCCGTTCGCGTTCTGCGAACCATTGGCAGAGTTCTTGAGCGGTCATGCTGCACCTCCTACCTTCTTCGCCTTGGCATCCAGAGATGCGTTAGCTTTAGCTACAGCAGGCTTAGTAAGCTCGGACAGGGACTTAACTGCCAAGTACTTGAGGAACGCTTCCTCGTCCACCCCAAGACCTTCCATGCGCTCCTTGAGCTTACCGATGTCCTCCTTAGTAGCAGGAGCCGCAGGCTTGTTGTGGGCGGCACTCTGACCATCGTCGTCCTCTTGCGCGATGCCAGTCATGGCTGCGAGGGCATACCTGCGGAGGTAGGTTGTTGACGCTCCCACACCTTGCGCGTCAGCTTTAGCTGGGACGCATGATGCCGTGGACGAGATGTGACCCCCATCCATATGGAGAATGGTTGTGGTGACACTCACTAGACTGCCGTCATAGGAGGTGCTTTGTACGATGCTCAAACCGCGACCAGCAAACACAGGTCGAACTGTGTTGAGGACTTCTGCGAGATCGGCATACCGATTCTTGAAGTGCGGGTTGATGCTGCTCTTGGTTGCATTCTCAACTTCAAATTGAGCCTGCGCGAGTGCCTTATTCAAGGCGGGTGTGGTATGTTCTAGGTTCATTTTGTTCTATTGGTTGTGATCAATGTGATCAGTTGTGGATAGTTGACAGCAGCATGGTAACTAGGTCAACGCTTTTTTTGCAGAGAAATGTAACCAGTTGCGTTCCAATGTCTTACGACTTGCTTTGGATGCCAATCCTCCATGAATGAGCGTGGACTTTTCGTATCGCAGTTGCAAATGATGTAGGTCACGCCGGGTTCGTAACGCAGCTCGTTGGTGGGTTTTTTGCAGGAGCATTTACGCATGAGGCGGCGTGCCTCGTCGAACCCCCAGTCCTCGTCGGTCACAGGATTGAGTAGAATTGACCCTTGGGTGTTTTGCGTAATGCGAGTTTACCGTCCTTCACATAGCGGTTCAGCAAACGCCTTGCGCTTTCCGTGTGCATTTCTGCTTTGTCGGCATACTCGCCTGCGGTGAACTCGTCGTCACGCTTTGGTTCCTGCACCCCGGTGATCTTGAGTGCTTGTTCTAGTGCGGTTAGTGCTACTTGTGCTTTCGTTCTCATTTTTTTGTTTGGTTTGTTTTTTACCAGTCGGGGTGTAGTCTTTGCATTTCCTATCCCATCCCCAAAACCTTAATTCATCTCTCAACTGCGTCAACATATCCAATGCTGACTCGAAGTCATTCTCCATTATTAGGTTTTCGATTTCGGTTGTGACATCGCGCACACACATTGCGTCATTTGCTTTTTTTATTCTCATTGGTTGGATGGTGGTTGGTTGTAAAGTTGGATGGAAAGTTGGATGATCAGAGAATACCCATTGGCGAAATCCAGTCGTCGCCTTCCTTGACAACATTCCATGCTTGCCACGCACCCGTCTTGGTGTTGATTAGCCCATAGAGGAACCCATTCCTCCACGCTAGTTTCGCGGGAGTGCGGTCGGCATAGGTCAACTGGTCGATGTCTGCAAGGCAACCAACGCTGAAGCTAGCCTCACCGTCAATATGCCTAGCCACATAGACATCGGGCTTGTGAACATGGCCGTGGATGCAAGCACCCCAGTTCTCGTAGTGAGACTTGGCAGGGTACATGGTTGCGCGGAACCCGTGGATGAGTTTTGGCCCACCCTCTGGCATGCGGAGAAACTTGCTCACATGATACGGGCAGGTCTTGATCTTCATCTTTCGGAACTCGTCCTCGATCTCAGACCATAGTTCAGTGCATCGTTCACGCAACATTCCGTCAGAGCATGAGGTGGAATGTAGTGCTAGCCTGTCCTCATGATTTCCAATTGTTAGGTAATGGGGCTGATACTGGCGAATGAACTCCATGCCCATCATCACATCGTCGGAGATTCCATCTGCCTTTTCCTCGGCGGACGCACCACGCCTTAATGGTGAAAGGTCGATGAAATCACCAAGGTGGATGCGGTAATGCGCCCCCCAAGTTTTATTGAAATCAAGAGCTTTCTTGATTGCCTTTTGGCATCCATGCACACCATGATTATCAGCAACAACGATAAATTTCTTGTACGAGGCCATATTGGTTATGCGTTAATGTTTGCGGTTGCGAAGGGTGAGAATGTTTTATGAAGCAACAAAGATTTCTCCCTGTACGCATTAGCGGCATCTGCAAGCTCATCAAAGCATCCAAGCCGCTTGCGCTTGCCATCAACCATGATTTCAGCCACCCATTTCCTTAAATTTTTATACCAAGAAACACCCTTATGGCCAGATTTGTTGTTTCTGTTTTTGCTCCTATTATGACCATTTTCAACATGGTTCGCCAAACGAAGATTTTTAGGATCATTGTTTGTCGCGTTTCCGTCAATATGGTCTACCTCAAAATCGCTAGGATCAATGCCATTTGCTAGCATGTAAACAATGCGGTGCGCTTTGTAAAGCGAACCCGCCAAACGAATCTCCCAGTGCTTGTATCCATTGCCCGGCGAGTGGATATTCCCAGCATTCTTTCCAGAAAACTGGGCTGTCCAGATACGCCAACCACGCAATGTTTTGAAATGCGATTGTGGCCTTTCATTTTTCCATTTGATTCCAGACGGTGATTCATTGGACAATTCAAAGCATTCCTTGATGAAGTCCAATGGTGGTAACTTCTTGTATGTCATTGTTTCTTTGGTTGTTGTTGGATCTTCGACCACGCTGGGAAGAAGATATGGTCAAGACAACGCACAACACCCTCTTCGACCTCCTCGAATGGTTTGCAGTGTCCTATCCCGCCAATGGCGAAAGCGGCATGCATCATTTCGTGTCTGAGAGTGTCAAGCATCACCTTGGTGTCGCCATTGCGCAGGGTAATGGTAAGGTCGTCAAGCGAAAAATTGCCATATTCCTCAAGATTTTCAACAATGTTGATCTTCACCCGCAGGCCGCCAACTTGGATATGCTTGGGTATTGTCATCGCGTGGCTTGGTGGTGCATGGAATCCCGCGACCAGAAAGCCCCGGCAGATAACCATCCTTCTTTGGCGAACACCTCCATCACCTCCAGCGGCATGTTTGCGCTGCTAGGCCAATGCTCGCGGTTGGCGTTGGTGCTGGGGGCAAGGTCTATCGCGGCTCCACGGGCGTGCAGGGAGGGCAAAGAACCACCTCTCATGGGGCGATTGTTAAAGCATCCAGCGTACTCCTTCAACACCCATGAATGCGGGGTCTTGGCAATCTGCTCTAGGATGCGGCGTAGGCTGGGTGCTACCTTGTGGTGGCAGCGAATGGACTTCACATTCTTGCCGTCATAGCGAATGTCGAGGTCACCCACCGCGAGGTTGACCAGTTGCTTATCGTCGCCGGGTCGCCCGTAGAACGCAGTGAGGCTTGCTTGGTCGGTGGTAGGCCAAGGGTTCTCCTTGGGCATGAGAGCGCGTAGGTGGGCTTTGCAAGACTTTATGGACTTCGGCCCCCAGAACCCGTCTGGAGTCGCCCCTATGCGCCTCTGAAGCTCAATAATCTGGTTTCTGGTCATATGCTTGAATTCTACCACGTAGGTCAAGCATGGGTTGACCTACTCAGAGCTTTTTAAACGTATCCAATAGAGAAATCAACCTTTATTAGGATTATAATTCCTCGTAGGTTATCCCGCTACCATTATTATAGAGCGCGGACACCTCGGCTGCGGTAATAGCCCTGCCCCAGATTCCAACCTCGTCCAGCTTTCCGGGACCAGCGTAGTCAGTGCCATCGGTGTCACCAGCAAACATGGAAAGAATAGTGTTCGCGTCGGCAGATTCTGTACCATTAACTGGATTGAGACTTGTAGTGTAAGTTACAATATGTTCCTCAACTCCATCATAATACACGCGCACGGTTTTCGTTGGTAGATCATGTGTTATCACGACATGGATAAAACCTTCAGTATAGATTCCAGACCTGCTAATATCTGTGCTAATTTCAGAATTTTCCCCATCTTTCCATAAACGACCTTGGACAACTTTATTACCGTCAATTGTTAATATTTCAAACAATACACAATTGCCCCACGCATTTGGAAACATATGAAATGTGTCGTCATTGCTATCATTTGTTGACATCCAAAATGACAAGCTCCAACTCGCACCCACGGAATCGTATGGAGAAGGGAAGATTGTTAAACTTCTCCCATCATCGTACGTGCTATTGGATACCGCGCAGTCACCTTTAACACCAACCTCACTGTCAATGCCTACATTCTCCGTTAGATCATAACTTCCGTGAGAATCATAACGAGTACCGCTTGCCTCCTCTAGCTTCCAATAAGCTATTAGGCCAGAAAGCAGATTGGTCCCAGCAGTAATGACACTACTACTGCTAAGGATGTTTCCTAGTGCGTACTTCATAGCCAATAGGAAACAGCGATGTCAACTTACAATTTCTTAAGCAGTTTGAACAGGGAAAGCAAGCCTACAACGATACCAATCGTCAGCGAGGTCATGCGGAGTCCCCACTCCAGTTGTTCTTGAAATGAGGTAATAACCCCAAGTGCGGGGGCTACCGTGCCTGCCACTCCATGCAGCAAGTCTCTTCCATGTTCTGCGGTCATTTGTTGTCCCTCGCTTTGATTAGGCCAATGCCTGCGGTGACAGCTGCAAACGCGCCAACAAAATCTGGTGCGCCGCCTTTAAGGATTTGAATGCCAACGTTGGAAAGTGTGGCAACGATAGTAAGGATTCCAAGTGCGGTAGTTTTCATATATATTATTCTATAATATCTGTAGGTGATATGTCAACACGAGCATCAAGTCCACCTAACTCCTTGATAATCGTTGAAAATTCTGGAAAGTCTACAGGGGTGAGTGGCGGGTGTCCACGCAAAGGAGTCGCCAATGTATCATTATCGCATGGGATGAAGTACATACCGATATGCTCTCCATGAAAAACCTCATAAACTCCCGGTATCCAGAAGACTGGGAGTCCACGCTCAATTTGAGCGTTAGCCACAGATTCGTTAACCTGCGCTGCGGTGTATTGATCTGTAATAAACCCTATCATGGCAATGTTAATCCAGTGCAAGTCTCCCAAAGATTTTTAACGGCAAGCGTCATATTGCTTACATCTGCTTGAGGCATTCCAAGTCCAATTCCATACGCGCCATGTCTGCCATTGGTGTAACTATCGGCAGTAGTGGATGTTCTTCCGCGTGCCATAGCGCAAACAGATTCTGTTGGTGAAGATCCAGACTCCGTATTAGTGCTTGTCGCAAGAGTAACTAACCCAGAGGCAGTCTTTCTCTGATACATCGTCAAACTTGTTGTAGATGTACGAGAGAAGCAGAGAACTCCATTTTGGTTGGCAAGAGGAATGGTGTTTCCTGTTATAGCGGCAGTTCCAGAAACAATAAATTCAGAAGCTATTGCTAATGTTCCAGATGATGCTATGGTGCATCGGTTTGTTGTTCCTTGTAAAACACCAATGTGCGAACCCGTTGCCGTCATTGCTTGATTGCAAAGAGTAAACAAGAAACCACTTGCGTTTGTTAAACCAAGACTGCTTGGAGTCCCGTTGAATCTAAACAAACCAGTAGTTCCGTTACCTTGAACATATCCTGCGGCATGGGTAACTGTTCCAGCAAATGTACCGCTTGTTCCGCTAACAATGTCGATTGCGTTTGGCGCAGCAATAGCCCAGATTGGCAGGTAAATCCTCTTCATGGATACCCACCAACCATCCGTTTTCCCACCCTTTACGAATGCGTTGATCGCATTGCGCTGGGTTGATGTAACAGTAGCACCAGCGGCAATTACCGCATCAATATACGCCTTAGCATCTGGATCAAGTCCTCGGACACCATACCCATTAAGCATATTTGCAAGAGCGTATTTCATCAGTATCTGATATTAGACTGAGCTTGTCACAGCTTCCCAAGCAGAACCATTATAGAAGTTGAGCTTATTCGTCGTGTTGTTATAGATCATCAACCCAGCAATTGGCGTTGAGATAGCATTGCGCTCAGTGGTAGTCATTGATGGAGGTCGGAATCCCTTGGTTGTGCTTTCAAGTTTTAGCAAACAGTTTGACTCAATGGATGCTGCTCCAATACCTACATTTCCAGCACTGTTAATTCGCATCGCCTCGACTGGGGATGAAGCACCATCGGGCGTTGTCAAAAACTGCAAGCGAGACGGGAGATCATTAAGTCCAATTGTGCCATCTGCTGCTGCAAGAATCCTGGCACCAACTAAGAAGTCGCCAGTGCCACCATCGTCTCCCGCAAAGTTAATTGCGCCTAGAATATCTCCATTTTGAATTACTTCTCTATTACCAACACCAACACCACGGCTTTTTCCAATAGTCATTACTGGCCCACCGTTATCAGCTGACCACCTTGACATGGTGATTGCCGCAGAAGATGTGGAAGTACCAGAATTAGAAAGCTGAAGCCCCTCAAATCCATTGTAACCAGTAATATCAAGAATCTGATTGAAACCAATTTGAAGCGAGCCATGTTGATTTACGACAAATGGACTTGCATCTGGGTTTGTTGAGTCCTCAACAACGATAGCATTACCAGTTCCGGTCTGGGTGATGCGAAGTGCATCTCCAGAACTAGATCCAGAAATGACACTGCCAACACCCGCTGAAAGCGACCCAGTTGTAACAATATTTTGCGACCCGAAATCTGGAGAGATTTTCGTGCCTGCAATTGCAGCGGAAGCATTGATGTCAGCATTTACAATTGTTCCATCTGCAATTTTTGCGCTGGTTATTCCGCTGTCAGCAATTTTACTCCCAGCGATTGCACCAGTGTTAATTAGAGGAACGAGTTGATTGGCAAGTAAACTAGCCGTAGCTTTTTTGTTTGTGCCGCTAGGAGCCATTACCCCATCCTCAACATCCACAATTTGAATTAGATCGTTTGCGGTGACATCGACTGCGCTTGTAAGTTGTGAAATCTTGGTAGACATATTATCCTTCTGTTGTGAGAGTTTGTGAGTTTTCTGTTACGATTGTGTCGCCTTCTTCGTCTAGGATTGGTGGGTTTGTTGATCCCGCAATAGTTCCCCCAACAATAGCACCATATCCATAACGATTGGTCATGTTGGAGGTGGTAAAAATACGTGGTGATATTACAGTCTGCGTGTGCTGTTCGTCAAGACGCATTAACTCATCTGTTAATATCTCGTTAGCTTCGACTTCCGCAATTGCAGCTCTGTCCTGTTGCCCTTCTGCACGCAAGTAGTCTGCGTAGACACCATGTGCAATATACTGGAACCACTCGTATGGTACTGCGGAGTCCTCGCCATCATTGTCACCATAGTAGGTTGGCATCGCCGCCTTGTATGTCACAAACGCAATACCAGACGATGAACTATCAGCAATTAGCGTTGCTCCAAGAGATGTTACGGTAAACTCAAACTCCTGTCCACCACCTGCCCTGTACGGATGTTGCAAGTAAATACGCAGGAATGTGTCAATCGTAGGCATCTGGAACTGCTCATACGGAACAAGTCCATCCACAACATCACGTTGCTCGGCTACCTTAAGGAACCTCGTCCAGTAGTTGCTAGCCCGATATGCCCTCTGTGCGCGGCGATTAATAAGTGCCTTTACCCTAATTGCCTCCACTACGGAGAAGTTAATCCCAAGCATAGCTTGGATCAACCCAAACAAATCAGAATAAAGGCGAGTTTGCATTATCCTTGTGAGGTGCGAGGAACAACATTAGCAACAGCATTGCCGTTAGTGTTCATTAGATACCTTGTTCCAAAGGTCATACCTGCACCTTGTTGTTCAATTTGCACAAGTTCGTCGTTAAGAATCATGGACGCTTCAGAATCAGCAAGTTGAGATTTTTCTTGTTGACCTTCAGCACGAAGGTAATCAGCGTAAACTCCGTGAGCAATGTAATCAAACCATTCTGAGGGAACAGCGGGTTGCATCCCAGTAGTTTCACCATAAGTGTCGCTCAAAACCTTTTTGTAAGTCACAAATACCGATGCTGGGTTCGCACTGGTAATTAGTTTAGCACCACCAGAATCAACATAGAAATTGTAATCTTGTGGGCTAGGAGTTGTGTATGGGGCAACCGCTTGAATCTTCAAGAAAGTTCCAATGGTATCAAGAATGCCTTCAGTGTAGGGAACATTCTTGCTTGAGACGGCACGAGCTTGACCAACCGTAATAAACCTCGGCCAATTGTTTGATGCGCGGTATGCGCGTTTTGCTCGGCGGTTAACCAAGGCATTGATTCGTGGAAGTTCAATTGTGGCAAACTCAACACCGCAAAGCGATTTGATTTGGTCCAACAACTCCGTGTAGGTCTTTGTAGTCATATTAGATGTCTCCTGCTTTTAGATGTGATTGTGATTTGAAAAAGTCACGGACAAACTCACGGTCGTCCCAGCATTCTGTCCCGTACTTGTTAGCTAATAGAAAATATTCGTGTTGAGGAATCGCTCCAATGGCTTTTCCTAACGGTGATTTGGCATCCTTCATGGCGCGAGCCTCAGCTGCCGCTTCAATTTCTCGTTTGTTTTGTAGTGACTCCTTCAGCATTCGACCAGAGCAAAGCTCTTTAACGAGTGCGTCAGTAAGTGCTTCTTCGCAGATCATTGGTAGGAAGAAAAGGGGCGGGAGGGGTCTTTATATCCTCCCACCCCAATTAGGGTTTAGGCACTAGCGGCAAGCGCACCGGGATCGAGGATCGTCAAGCAGACGAGCCATTCACCAGCGGTCACGTTACCAACGGTTCCACCGAACTTAGCAAAGATCGGAAGGGCAGATGTGGTAGCGTTCACAAGACCCGGCTCAGTGTCAACAGCGGAACCCGTGTTGAACTTGACCTTGTCGGTGTTGGCGTCGAGATCGAACTCAGCGATGAGGTTCGTTGCAGTGCCGGAAACAGTTCCAACCGAAAGCGTCAAGTCAGACGCACCAGCGGAAGCGGTTTGTTGGAACACGGCAGCGTTCGTCACGATACCACCAACAGGCAGTTGGGCAATGGTCTTTTGCGATGAGGTGAGATAACCCGACGAAGCGAGTTCAGCACCAGTGATACGGAACGAGTGGGTGAAACCACGCGATTCTTGGTTAGCAAGTTGAGGCATATTCTTATGTCTTTCTAGTTAGTGTTTGAGTTAAGATTAGGAATAAGCGATCTTGCCGTGAGCTTGCGGATGTTTGACAACAAGCGTACCAGCAACGTCGATGTAACCACGCTCGCCACCACCTTGGTTCTCAAGGCGGGTAGCACCCATCGGGATGAGGGTGTTGAAGCCGAGGTATTTCGGGTTGATGACATAGCCAAGGCCGTTCGAAGCGGTCATGCAGCTTGGGTTGCCGTTAACGATCTTAACGATACCGAAGTCAGAGTCATAGAGGTTAACAGCGAAGGTGATAGCCTTGCTGGTCGCATCTTGATTGACGTGGTAGGTTTGGCTGCTGGCCGAAGCGGTAGCACGGGTGAAGCCCGAAACGACTTTGCGGAGGGCAACATTAGCAACGAGCGTGAGGCTGTTCATCTCGCCATTACGGGAGAAGATCGAACCGATAACATCGTTGAAGGTGGTTTCCGTAGGAGCTGCGCTAAGGATCGAGCCAGAAGGCGTACGATAAGCAGCAGGAACCGGGTTCGTGGCTTGAGCGGTAGACTGAATCCACTTGCCAAGGCCGCGCATACCGTAGGGAGTACCAGCACCGTTTTCAACAGTCATTTCGTTGTCGGAAGCGAGGGTAGCTTCGATGTCACGCTTAAGTTCACGCATTGACTTGGCTTCAGCTTGGGCGATGTTGGCAGGACCAACGCTCGTCACGGCTTGTTGCAAGTTCGACACGAGGTAGTCGCGGCGCATGAGTTGGATGTAGTTACCAAGGCGAGCGCGATCAGCAAACTTGTCGCTGAACGAGGTCACATCAGAACCTTCAGAAACACCACTCGTCACGGGGGAAGCAAGGCTATCGACGGTCCACTCGGTGTAGGTCGAGGATGCCTTACCCTTTGACGCGAGCGAAAGGATCGGGGTTTCTTCTGGAGCAAGGATAGCAAGTTCGTTGCTGAGATCCTCACGGTTGGAGATAGCGGAACCTTGACCGCTCTTGGCGGCAGGTGCGCTCGGTTGATATGTAGCACTAATGGGCATAATTTTAGATAGTTAGAAGTTATTGTAGGCGAGCAACTCTGGCGGCAACCCAGTCCTCAACGGATGTCGAGGATTGAAACCTTTGATAGGCTTGATCGGCACTCTTCTTCGCGGTCTTCACTCCAGACTTTGCCGCTCCAGCACCAAACGGGGTTCCCGGCACTTTAGCCTTGGAAGCTGATCCCGCTGCCTTCACGACTGCTTTGGACTTCTGACTGCGATGAATTGACCGAATAGCGTGTGCTAGAATGTAGGGAAGTTGCGGTCCCAAATCTGGCACTAGCTTGTTAACCTGTTCAACCAATGGGTCTGACAGCAACGCCTTGTATTGTTTACTTAACTCGGATTCCTCGTCTGCAAGCTCTGGCACTTCTTGGGGGATGAGAGCGGTATATTGCTGCTCCATCACCTTGCGCTGTTCACGCTTTGCCAGTTCCGCGCTTTGTGCGGGCAGGTATTTAGCCATTGCCTCACGCGCATTGCGGTTTGCTCGACGGATCTCTTTCTTGGTAAACTCCTTGTCTCCCACGACGATGATGTCTTCTGCACCGTAGTCTTCGTGTTCTTCAAGGATCGTGTCGGTCTCCTCCGCGACCTTCTCCAGTTCCTCGTATTTAGCTTTCAGACCCTCCACGGTATCAATGTCGCGGAATGGGTTGCTTTCTTGAGGGATGGTTGGCAGTGGTTTCGCTTCAGCCTGCGAATTCAGCTTTTCCTCCAGAGCTTTCTTCTGAGCGGTCAACTCACCCACACGGTGGAGCAGACGGCTGCGGCTCTTCTTGGCTAGTTCTTGAATTTGGGCAGGGTTTAACGACAACAAGTCGATTTCCTGTTCTTCCTCGCCTTCGTCCTCGGACTCGTCCTCTACGATTTCCTCTTGTTCTTCGGAAACTTCCTCTGGTTCCAGAGCATCTTCCTCTTCCCAAGTATCTTCCGCAGACTCAGTAGCCTCGGCTTCTGGTTCGGCAGTGTTGACCCTTCGATTGATATAATCATCAAAGGATATGTTAGACGAGGTATTTTCGGCTCCCTCGATAGCCTCGGATTGCTGATTCATAATCATTACACCAGTTAACGCCCGGCGGCGGCGATGACCTATGAATGTTGGGGGAATCTATATATGTCAACGAGTGGAGAGGTAGTTGTGGATGAGTGTGGATTGATAGATGACTCTTGGTATTGACCAGACGTGAAATGTGTGCATTATTTGCGTTGACGGAGTTGGAAACATCGTCACCATTCACCCCTCCAGCGCAGAGATGTTCTGGATCTAGGGCTGGTCGGGTCTCCAACTCCTCGACCAGCCCTTTGTTTTTACCCATTGTACTGGTGACATATTCAAGGAATCGAGGAACGCTCAAACGACCGAACGAAACCTAGGTAAAAGTCTCACAGGGTACTACGCTTGAAGTAAGTCGCGGCGTAGCTAAATAGAGTGTGACGACCAATGAGCTTGATGCAGTCCTATAGCCTCAACCCTCTGCTATCATTGGTTCCAGCATTGCTGGTGTGTAAGTCGTCCTTTCCGAAGAATATACGGGAGTATGAAGCATGGTCTCGCCGCTTAAGGCGAACTATGCCTACGAGCCTTCCTCCAAATGCCGGGAGTTATGTCGTAAGCAAATAAGGACAGAATCTGTCCAATTATTCATCTTTTACCCCAATATACCTCGATTTGAGTATAATTAGGCATATTATGGAATTTTTGTAAACTCGCTAAACTCCATATAAAGTAGAGGGGCCGCAGGTAAAACGAATAAAAACCTGCGACCCCAAAACAACCAATGAAGCCCAAAACGGGCGTGGTTAGTAAAGCATGTGACTAGCGATTTGTCAAGATCACTTCATTGACAACATCCCCAGAAGCTCATCTAGCGTTGCAATGCTGCCTGTGACCTTCATCACCTCGTTAGCGTCGATGCACTGGCGCAGGTCGCCAAAGAAACGCTCACGCTCGTCACGGACAAACTGGACGATGACCTTGAACTCGTCACGGTCGGATAGTGCTGCTACGGCTTCTTGTACGGTTGGTTGTGGTAGTGGTGTCATTGGTTGCTGGTTAGTTACTTCTTCTTGGCCTTTTTCTTCGGCATACGCTCCATCTTGATTTCGATCTCAACATAGCCTTTCTTGCCGTTCTTCTTGCCGTTGCCGTATTCTTTACCTTCGTGGCCACAGCCACATGATTTACCTTTTTTCATAGAGTTATTTGCGTTTGGATTGACCGCTTTGTGAAAGCGCAATTGCAATCGCCTGTTTGCGGCTTTTAACCACTGGGGCTTTCTTCGGGCCTTTGGGATCACGACCAGCGTGGAGAGTGCCTGCTTTGTATTCCCGCATGACCTTCGACACTTTAGCTTGCTTGCCTGCTTTAGTTGTTGGTTTCTTCATAAGATTATTTATTTTTTCTTAATTCTCTGTAGTATTCGGTTTTGCTTGTGGCTCCAGCGAGAATCCATGGTTCTGTCTTATATTGGTATGGAAGTAAAACAATTTCTTCATCTCCAGATTTTTCAGCTTTTATTATGTCGGATGTTTGAAGTATTCCGTGATTTCGCCCAAGATCTCTTCTTTTGAACCATTTTGAAACAATAGCAGGTTTAACTTTGAATCTTTTTCCAGCTAAACTAAGGCTATTAAATGATTCTATTTTTCCACATTTATAATAAAAAGTGTATTTGTTTCTAGCTTGAGCTTCTGCTATTTTTCTTTTGTGATCCTCAGAGAATTTTAATCCAGCCATTGGTGACTTGGCATCTCTACAGAAATTTATACAATTTGAATTCTTGTGATGTTCGTCAAGATATTCTTGTTCGGATATGAGTACAAATGATGGGTCACAATATTGAACAACTTCAAAAGTCAAAGAAGCTTCACCATATTTATTAAATATTCTTTGGAGTCTTTGATTTCTATGTGATTGACTTCTAAGTTTGCTAATATGGTCTCGAAACCTATTTTTAAGATTGATGCTACTTCCATAATAAAAATGGTTATTAGCAACACAGGTTATTCTGTAGATTCCAGAATTTTTCACTTCCTGCTGGTTTTCCCCACACATTTCCATTTTTTCCTGCTCAAGTTGTTGGGTGTATTTGGATCGTTTTGTTGCGACTCTGGCAAGCGTTTTTTAATGCCATAACTTCTAGCACAATAACTTGAGCCCTTCTTCGTTCCGGGTCGAATGCGATCCTTGCCATCCGCAGCCTTACCTGCTTGTCCGTACTTGACGGTGCGTGTGCGACCAGTCTTCGGGTTTTTGACGACCTTGGTGAAACGCTTTTCCATTACTTCGCCTTCCGCTTTATCTTACGCTCCTGCTTTAGCATTTCCTTGGTTGGCTTCTTGCCAGAACCTTTAGCGGCGCGGATGTTGTCCCACATCCCACGGGGAGACATGGAACCATCTGCGCGTTTGATCATTGTCTTCTTCTTCATTTGACAACCTTGCGTTCAGCGGAACTTTGCGTGCCACGTGCCTTGTTTTTGGCGTGGATGTAGCCCTTGATGTCAGCGCGGATGTCCTCTTGAACCTTTTGGGTTGCGCTACTAAGAGATGCAAATCTAGGGCTGCGTTGAAGGTACTTCATTTGCTTTTCCTGCATTTGAGCTTCGGCAATGTTGTAATCGCGCACTCCTCTAGTCTTCCGTGCAATCTGCTGTTTAAGCCACGATGTTTTAGGTTTGTATTCCATAATATTTAGTTGGTGATTACTGCTGCATTCCTTGCGTTTGCGTTCCACCCATCTGCGCGGGAGCCGTGCCGATTCGACCGATCTCTGCGTTCTGGGCTTGCTGGAGTTGGAACTGGTACTGCTCGGCGTACTTCTGAAGTCGTGCCGCGAATGCCTCGTCCGTCTGTGCGCGTTGTGCAACGTCTGGTTGCTGGACATACGCCTGCACCAACTGCATTGCGATCTGCGCCCCGTTGGGTTGCGCCGGCACTTCGATGCCTGCAAAGATTTTAGCAAGGTCGTCGGTGACGTTCTTCATGACCTTCTGCTGAGCTTCCTCGGCGGGTTGCAGGACATAGTCGGCAAAGATCGGGTTGATCGAGGATGCGGTGAACTCCAGCAACTTGTTCACATCCATGATGCCGTTGCGGTCGAGTTGGACGAGCGACACCATGTTCTTCAACTGCGTCTCTGCGGTCTCTGGGTCGTTCGACTGCGAGTCGAAGTTCACCACGATGGAGAAGTTCTCGTCGGGGCTTCCCTTGGTCATCACCTGCGGGTTTGGATTGCCTGTGACTTGGAAGAACACCTCGTCTGGTCCCATGCGCTGGAATAGCTTCCATGCCAGTCCAAGCACATCACGGACGTGGTCAAGGAACTTGCTGACAAAGTACTGCTGGCGCATAGACGCGAGCGGGTTTGCCATGTCCAGTCCCACGGCACGGTCGGCTTGACCGATCATCGAGACTTCGACCTCAATGGAACCATTGTCCACGGGTGGAATTGGACCGAACTGGATCTCCCCAAGTCTACGGTATGGAACCCTGCGACCCGGACCCCAGTCGGACGGGGGCTTGCCTGCGGGGTGCATGAGAGGAGGCAGAGTAGCGAGAGAAGCACGATCAATCCTGCTATCACGCTCGGTCTTGATCTGCATCTGCGGACCTCGGAGTATGTCGCTAAAGGTCTGTACCTCATACATTCGTTTCTGGTTATTGCTCAAACGGGTTACGACAAAAGGATAGTCGTCATAACCATTAAGAAGTTCGTGCTTGGCATAGCCCTCGGTTGCGGGGTGGAACACGGTGCAGTAGATGCCCTCGGAACCATCCTCCTCGTCGATAAGGCGTTGATAGGCATAGATGACCATCACAAGGTCGTTGTCGTCGGTGATGGGCAGGCGGGTGTCGGTCTTGAGCTTCTCGCCATCGTAGTACATCGAGTCCTTGCCGCGCAGGGTGTCGATTGCCTTGTCCACCCAATCGGAATCCCAACCTTCGGTGACGACCTTCTTCTCCAACTCTTGAGCCGTGAGGAAGGTGCGCCAGAAAATGTAGGGGCTGCGTTGCGGGTCGGAGACGTAGGGTGGGAACAGCACCTCACCATCTGGGGCGCAGGAGTGAACCACGGGACGATCCACCGAAATACGAGGAATCGGCATTTGGGCCTCTCCCTTCGTTCTGAGGTCTTTGAGTGCCTTTTTGGCTCTCTTAGACGAAAGTGCTGGGTAAGCTTGAGAAATCAATCCTAGAGCCATTTCTGAGGCATTCTCGTCTAGGAGCATATCCACGATCTCTGGGGCTGCCTGCGCCACCTCGTCCAGCGTCAACGTCTGGAGGTAGGTGCGGGACTCACGCTGCCAACCCACGTAGGTGATCATGAGACCCTTTTCTAGCAGGTAGTTGGCTCCCAACTCCATGTGTTCGCGGAAATTGGGGATGTACGTCGAGCGCATCCACTTAAGGAAACCAGAGACCATTGCCGCCCGTGGCATCGATGCCATGCTGGTCGGGAATGCCTTGATGTGGGAACGCTGGAGGGCTTGGTCGAACAGGGCCACATAGGTGTCAATCCGCTCACCAATGACATTAACCTCTTGGTCGGACGCACCCTGCCAAGGGAAGGCGTTTGCACCATTCTTCCGCAGGTCATCAGACTTCCCGTCCCAGATGTTGCGTCGATCCTCGTACGAGCGCAGGCACGATTCAAAATAGTAGTCAAGGTCGATCAGACAGGTATCGTAGGCGTTGGACAACGCACCAATATCTGGCTCCTTGTCAACATAGATCATTTCCTCCCCCTCAAGGGATTCTGTTTCGCGTTCAATTTCCATCTGCGGGTGCTAGTGAGTAGTGTTCGGAATCTGGGTTCTTGACGACCTTGATGGTCTTGCCGGGCAGCCTAGGTGACATCCACATCGGGACTTCGACCGAAATGCGCTCCCCATCTTTTGAGGCATATACATATCTGGGATTGTTAGCGAGTCTAATTACCAACACCTCATCCACAATTTGGACAGGTTGCGGGTCATCTTGGACAATTTCTGGCTCAATTGGCTTAGTAGCCTTGGGGGACTTCTTGGCCTTTGCTGTTTTCGTTGCTTTCTTCATAATTCATTACGTCTTGAAAGTCTTGGATTGCCATCTCCAGCAGGTCGATTTCCTGCGTGAGCTTAGGGGTCTTCCCTAGCTTCTCCTGCTTGACCCTGCGGAAGTATGCCTCCTTGAGGCAGGCAATGATCAGAGACTCTGCGGTGAGTTGTGCTTCGTTTTTCATTAGTACCCTCCAGTTCCTTGTCTGGTTACAGATATAACACTTCCATCGACATGGTCAATACCTGCCACGGCAGCATAGCGTAACACGTCGATAGGGTCTTTCCATGCCTCCTTGAGTCCACCCTCGCCCGTGTACTCGGACAGGGCTTGGATGATGTTCTCGCAGTCGGAACTGACATAGAAATGCGGTCGGTTGACCGAATCTTGCGGGATAGTTGTATTGTATGCCATTTTCCCGATCAAAGCCTGCAATCCGTCATCGATCTCCAGACCGGGGGCGGGGATGCACACAATGTCTTGGTCGTTGAGATCCTCAATGATGCTAGATGCCCCGTCAGATGCTTGGTACTTGGCCGCGCCTAGTCGTGGGTCAATCAGTCGTTCCGCGATTTCCTCATCACCCTCAAGGTCGTGGATTAGTTCCACATAGTCGGTGATTCCATAGCCCATGCCCTTGCACCCTTGACCCGGTTGCCACTTGCCTCCGCGCCACTCTGCCCAGTCACCCACGTCAACACCCGGCCACTCGCGGTACACCCAGTACGTTCCAGTCTCATCCACAGCAATCCATGCCATGAACCAGTTCTTGGCCCCAGCAGGGTCAATGATGTGGTAGCGCGTGACATTGCGGGTTGGAATCTTGTCTGGGCTAACAATATTAACCTCCTTGTTGAACTTCGGAAACTTGGTGGCGTGGGACTTGACTGGAACCCCATACGCACGAATTAGGATCTCCTCCCTAGGCCTACCCACCAATGTCTCCTTGATTCGCTCGTAGCCACCGAAAGGGTTGTCTTGGGAGTGGAAGTAGTGGACGCTCGCGTTGCGCTTCTTACTGCGCTGGACGTATGGCACTAGCTCTCCGTTAAGTAGTTCTGCCTCCCTGCGCTCGACGCTAGCAGCACCGTCTAGGTACTCCTTGATGACCTCTGTGTACCCGTCAATCGGGGTGAAGGTCAGCAGTAGTTTGGCATCGCGGGTTGCGAGTCGGAACCGCAGGGTATTGATTAGCTCTGGGCCAAGAAGATACTCGTCCAACCAACAGCCCACATTATGCCACACAGGAGACCGGGAACCCAACTCCGCTCCCTCAAGGATGGTCGGGTTGTTCTGGTACTGGGAGTATGTCTTGAAGATGATCTGTGAGCCATTTGGTAGGATGAGCGATGAGTCGGTGAATCCATTCTTCTTGGTGTAACTGATGTATGTCCCAGAGGATGTCTGCTTGGTCCGCAGTTCCGCAGGCAACCAGTCCCACACGGCACTCTGCTGCTGTCGGATGCTGACCTCGGATGTCTGTGCAAAGCACATGATCTCGGAGTTGGGGTTCTCGATTGCCGCCCGAACCACGGAGAATGCACCCCACTGCGTCTTGCCACTGCGGTTGCCTCCTAGGGCTACAATCTCGTTTACCTCCTTGAGTTGTTCCTCAGCCTTTGCCCAGTGCGGGAGTCGGAACCCATAGCGGTACGGGTCGCGTTCTGCGTTGGCAATTGCCTCGTGGTACACCCTGTGAAGCTCTACAAGCTCCGCAGGCTCCATGAGCGCAATCTCCTCGTCGGTGGGCGGGGATAGGATCTGGTGGTGTTTCCAGTTCATTCCTTTTCCTTGTATGCGCCAGTTTCCATCAGAATGTCAATTATCCTGTACACGCTACCACATTCATGGCATCCAAATTCGTCATCTTTTGGAGGAAATGAACCTCGATTGCCATCCACAAAATGCAACTTGCTGTACTTTTCGCAGTATCCGCAAAGGCCAATGTGAGGTTCAATGTGCTTCTGAAGCACTACGCTCCATATTTTTGCGTCAAACTTTTCAGCCAAGTACGAGGCATAAGCCAGAGTGTTGCACTGGTGCGCTTTTCCGTCATGCTCCACCACATAATGGTAGAAGTTGAGTCCATCAAACCTTGATTCTGGTTCCTTGATCATGCGACAACCTCGGCCTCGATAGCACGCTCCTTGACCTTGTTGGCAAGCCTAGAACGTGCCTCAGCGATCATCTTCGCGGCATCGTCGATACTAGCACCCTGCCTGTGTTCCACGACTGCTGTAGCCATGCCAGATAGCTGCATGCTCTTGTCCGTGAGGACACCCACGGTGATGGCAAGTCGGTCGGGGGAGATGTTCTTGAGTTGGTCGGGGTCATCTGCCAACTGGTCGGCCTTGGCAAATAGCAGGTCGGTGTAGGTCTCTGCCGCCATCGCGTACTTCTGGCTGAACTCCTTGCGCTTCGTCTCCAGCGTGTCGCTATGCCGCCACATGAGAGACCGCACGGTGTCCCTAGCAAGCCCTGTGACCTCGGAGGTGCTTTTGATGCTCTTACCCTGCGCTAGGAGCCAGAGGGCTTTTGCGGCTGCTTCTGGGTTCCAGAACTCCACACGCTGCCTGTTGCCGTGTTCCTCGGCTCGGCGCATGACCTCTGCGAACCATTCTTGATCTGGTTCTGCGGTTAGTTTCTCGCTCATGGTGAGTTTTAGTACTTCAAGATAGCCTTTTCGACATCTGGATCTCCTTGCGCAGCCGAACTTGCGAGGAAGTCGGCTTCTTCTGGTGCTTTAGGGTCAACATAATAAAATGATCCTTGTCCAGTATCGTAAATCCTAAACCCCATCTCCTCTAGAAGTTCGGTCGATGTGTCCTCATGTCTTGAGTAGTTGATGTACTTGATGATGTCTTTCATTGTGCTTTAGATGGAAGTTCAAGGATCACAGCTCCGCTATCACGCATCGCACCCATGATGGATGTCTCCTGCGGAACACCTGTTAACTTTCCTGTTTTTTCGCTGTATTGTCTAGCAAAATTTGGGAAATATTCCACAGCTCTTTTTGGGTTAGAATTCAAAAAGTTGTTACCATTTTTAGGCCCAAGCATGACCCACTCATAAGATTCATGAGGGACAAAATTTGGATCAGCTTTGAGTTGCTGTGCCGCCTTGGTTTCCTGTGGGGTCATAAACTTGGCTTGTTTTGGATCGTCACCAAGATAAACGGCAAATAAATCTGGATTTCTTGACAATTCAACGCTGGCAACAATTTGGTTAATATCAGCTCCATCAAAATCAGCAAGCTCGTTCATTACTGACTGCGTATCAAATCCTTCTGCATCAATTCCATATGTGGCATTGACTGCTGCTTTTCTTTCATCAAATGAACTACCAAGATTGATCATTTGCTTTCCATGAATTCCTTTTTGAATTTTCTTGAACTTGGCAGATTTAATAAATTTATCTAAAGCTTGTTTGTGCGTTTTGACCCCTTTTTCTGTGCCAGTATTATTTTTAAGTCTGGTAGTAGCAGCTTTGTAGTTTTTAAGAATTGCGGCAAGCTGTGTTTCCTCTTCTGAAATCTTGTAAGATTCCAGCTTCTTCTCTGCTGTTTTTATTTCTTTTTCAAGTTTTGACTTTTGTTTGCCTAGTTTTGTGATCTCATTTTGATTATTTGATTTGTCAATTTGAGAATTCAACTCAGACAATATTTTGTTTTTCTTTGCTATTTCCGTAGTGTAATGCGATATATTAAATCGTGTTACACCATAATTGGCTGCATAAAGCAAAACATCTTTGTATGCTGAAGATATATTAGCGTGTTCAATTTCGTTAGATACAGTTCTTACTGTACGCAAATTAGAACCATGAGCATCCGGCCCCATTATATAAACCGCCAAATCAAATATTCCTTGATCAAATGCTTTCTTTCGCATGCTCAATACTGGCTTCCAAGCATTGTTTGCCCATACAGCTTTGTATTCTATTCCGTCATCACCAAGAATTGTAACTTGATTTGACTTTAGCCAAGGGTACAAAACTCCACCCATATCACCACCTGTTGCGGTGTGCCTATCAGCCATTGCTATTTGAATGCGTTTTCCAGCGTGTTCTGTTGCAAAATCTTTAACTTCTGGCTTTTCTAGCAATGCTGGATCAAATCGAAATCTAACCTTTTTGCCGTTGTTCAAATAAAGACTAACATTAGCTGAATCTGTAAACTGAAATGAGTCAATATCGGCCTCGTTGATTATTTTTTGTTTTTCTGATATTAGCGGCAAGGCTTCTTTTTTTCCAATTGGTCTCGTCAGTTGAATAGCGTTTGTATTTGGATCTCTAGAAAGACTATCCAAGTATGTGTAATCATAACCTTTTTGAACACGATCATTTGGTGTGGTGATATTAACCTCCGGCATATACCGAATATCCCTACTCCCCACATCAAACCGCTTGCTCAACGGGATGACATTGCCAGAGTTGTCGTAGGTGATGGGGTCTGCGGATTTGATTTGGTTGGAATCAAATACAATAAATTCTTGTTTCCCCGCATTAGTTTGCGGAGTTCCAATTACTGAATCATACCCTTGTTTTTGAATCTCTTTTTTGCGTGCTGGTGTAATTGCGGAATAAGAATAATCACCAGCATCAAGAATCAATGGATTATCCATTTTAAGATAAGCACCTAAAACATTACTACCCATTGCACTAGCAATGTTTTTATCTGGTGAGAAATAATGACCTACATGACCTTCCATCCAAGGCAGTCTATCTCCTTTAGTTTCATCAAAAACCGTAAATTTTTTACCTCTTGATCCATGCCATAAAACTCCTTGTCTATACCCAGCCCTCTTCGCCGCCTCATCCACCATCCTCTGCTGCGTCTCCACATCACCAGACTCCACAGCTTTCATGTAGTCGGCATCTAGCTTCTCTGGCATGAACCGCATCTGACCAGTCGGTTCCGTATCTGGCTCCATCCAACCAATAGCATCTGCTGGATAAGAGTCCAGCATCGCCTTGGAGGTGATTGGTGTCAGCTTCTCATCCATTTCGTTGATCGCAAACATCTGCTTGCCGTCTGCCCACAGACCCTGTGCTTCCTGCTTGTTAGCTACGGGGTTGAGGTCTTCGGGGGATACCTCTGGCATCTTGCGTTGCTCTGGCATCCTCACCGCACTCACTGCCTCGTAGCTGAATGGCATTGCAGCGTACTCTTCTGGGGCCATCGGGATTGCCTTGCTGACGCGATCTGCGCGGTAGGTGCGATAGACGTTATCACGGCTTTTTACCCCATCTTCCAACAGCATTGGGTTGAGAACTGCCTGTTCCTTTTGGTTGAGCAGACCAAACATTGTGTTGATGAACTTCTTGCGCTCGTCTGCCTCGACAGCACCATACTTCTGACTGAAGTACTCAAGACTATCCACGCCTTGCTTGTGGTAGTCCATCATTGCCTGCGTGTCGCGCAGGATCAAATCCACGTTGCCACCATAAAGTTTCTTACCACGCTTGCTCTGTGAGCGTTTCTGGATGTTCTCATGAAGCTTGGTGACAGACATCAAGCCAAACAACAGGTTTCCGTCCTTGGAGATTGTAACTGCGACTGGAACCGTGTCGCGGAGAGTTGCAGCCTGCGGCTTATAAACCACCTTACCAGCCTTGTTGCGGGTGGTGGCTGGGAAGTTAATCATCACCACGCGATCTCCAGCACCCTTGCGGATTAGCTTGTTCATCTCGCGTATGATGCGCTTCTGCTCTGGGTTGTACTTGTTCTTGGCGAACATTTCGGTGAGAACATCGTTGGACAACCATCCGGGTTGGAATTGCCCCTCGTCATCGATGTGCGCCTCACCCTTTTCTGGGGCGTAGTTCTCATCACGCTTCCTCTGTAGGACTTCCTTGGCAGTAAGCCCTGCAAGCGCACGCTCAAGCTCTGTAGCCCTGTCTAGTGCCACAGGTTTACCGTCCCGCATGATGGGCTTGCCAGTGTCGTCAACCTTGACAAGTGGGTGAAGAAGCTCGGCATCGATGCCGTCAGCGGGGTTAAGGATAATTGGCGCACCAGAGTCTGGTTTATCGCTCATAAGCGGATCAAACTGACCCGGTACAAGCCCTGCACTGCGCCTGTTCATGTCGCGGAACATCTTGCTGGTGATTGGGTCACGCTTGACACCCTCAGCGTCTAGGATGCCGTTTCCAGTCACCCATACGCCATTCGCGTCGATCATGCCACCGCTCTTGAAGTGGAGGTCTTTGAGGACTGGGATGCGAGGCAGGACGGTCTCAAGTATCGACCCAAGCTTGCGCCTAGCAGCACCGCTGGCTGCGACCGCTCCAAGCTCACCAGATTCTGCCATAGCAGCATACTGGTCCGCATGCTTTTCGATGAAGTATTCAACCGCGATCTTGTCGAGTGGGTAGATGGCATCCCTCTCTGCGTTGGACATACCCTCGACACCAAGACGCTTGTAGTATCCATCGCGGAATGCCTCGAAATTCGGGTCTAGCTTTCCATCCCTAGAACGGAACAATCCACCAACCGTATTATTTTTTGTATCACCAAGGAACAGGGCAGAAATGCCATTTTCCATGTTGTTCTTGATGATTGTATGGTGAAGCGTTTCGTGTGCAACCAGTGCCTTGATTGGGTTGGTTGACTTTACGTTGATGATTGCAGTATTGGTATTAGGGTCATACCTACTAGCACCAGAGTCCTTGAAGATGTAGTTTAGTGTTGGGTTGGCAATTGAGTATGTAGCAATAGCCCTACGTGTTCCTGCTGGTATAGCCTCAAACAACGCTTTTTGACGAGGGTCCGTAAGGTCTCGTCTAAAGTTAAGCTCATCACCAATCGAAAGCTCACGCATGCGCTTCTTGGTTCCCATGAACGCACCACCAGCGGCAGCAAATGATCCACCAATAAAGAATGACTCAGCACCCGCTTGATACAGGGTTTCTGGACGCATGTCAGCACCATCAGAAAGGTACTCAAACATCAAGTCGGTTGGTGCGGCTGCGGCCACACCACGACCCGCCCTGCGGATTGTGTCAGATGTGACACCACCAAGGTCCAGCATGTTAAACGTGTGAGCTACACCACGACCGAAAGAACCCGGTGTAGTGTGTGCCGCCACACGCTTCCAGAATGGAATCTGACCACGCACATTCTCCATCTCCTTGCCAACATAACGGAAAAGCTTTCCATAATTGGATAGAACCTTGCCAGTCTTGAGTGCAGCTGCCCCTGCACCGATAGCCCCGATAACTGGACTACCTGCCAAACCTACGACCCCAGCCGCACCAACGGCTGCGGTGTACATTTGATCAAGACCACGTTCTTGAAGGAAGTTTGTGACTGCCGTATCAGTCTTCGAAATAGTGTCACCAACACGTTCCAAGGTTGCGCCAACTGCCTTTGCTGGCATGGCGCGCACCTGCCTTCCAAGTTCCATCGTCTGAAGAACCTTCTGTGAGTAGGCTTCTGGAATTCTGGTTGCCAAGCTATTGCGCTTCGCAATCAAACCATCAAGTTCAGCGGTTATTGTTGGAAGTGTTGATCTAATTTGATTTGCGCTTTCAGTAATACGGCTTGCAACTTGCGATGCTTGATTTGCCCTAGCAACCAATTCTGGGTTGGCTCCTGCACGTGTTGAGATATCAGCGGCTAGACGATTCGCAACATTTACCGTTGCGCCTTCTTTCTTTAGAACGGCATTAGCCGCCTCCACTGCTGTTTGAGCCTCAGCAATGGCCAAGTCTTGAGCGGCAATCTTTGCCATTCTCTTTTGTGCGGTAATTGCTACCCTGTTTGCAAGTGGTTTTTTCCTCT
>Ga0181346_1000049_pt1 | contig 40857 bp, 62 predicted proteins | sample Su13VDMM15DN_FD_130100 | JGI IMG/M metagenome (GOLD analysis project Ga0181346, IMG submission 130100) | Freshwater viral communities from Lake Michigan, USA - Su13.VD.MM15.D.N | ecosystem: Environmental > Aquatic > Freshwater > Lake | place: USA: Michigan | collected 2013-07-15 | reverse complement strand
TGATAAAATATTAAAAAGTCATTATAAATTATTAGGCGGAGTAAACACAACTATCTATAAACACTACCAAGAAGTAAAAGAAGAAATACATAAGCTATGAGTGCAAGAGAAGAAGCTGTAGAGTTAGTAGATAAGTTTGGCTTAAAAATATTAGCGTTAATTTGCGTAGATGAAATTATAAATTCAATAGAAGTAGGTTATGAAGACTTTAAAAGTCTTGCAAAAATAAATCACTACCAAGAAGTAAAAGAAGAAATACATAAGCTATGAAACAAATACTAAAAATGTTTTTATTTGCTATTCAAATAAGTATAATGTTTTATTTAGCATTTGCTAGTGTAGAATTTAATTTTAACGTAAATGAGTGGAGTGATTCTAGTACTGTTTTTTTGTTAGTAATACACAACTTACTTTGGATAAGTTGCGGAGTATTTATATTTATAAAAATATTTAAAAAACCATGACAACAATATTAAAAAACTACAAAGGCAAGCCAGTAGTTTTAAATTTAGAAAAAAGAAACTATTCAGTAAGGGAAATCTCTGAAATGACAAAACACAGCGTAAATCATGTTGCTGTGATACTAAACGAATGTAATTTAAAACCAGTAGAAAAAGAGTATTGCGAAAAAGCAAGACAAAGTGTAAGAGTTTATAATTACAAAGATTTACTAATAGCATTTAACCAACCAGTACTTTATCCAGTAATAAAAAAAGAAAGAAAACCATATTTCGAATTTGCGTGCCAAAGTTTCGAAAGTAAAATAAATTTCAATAATTAAAAAATAATACGTAAATTGCACTCATTATGAAAAAAATAATATTATTATTAGCAATAACCTTAATAGGTTGTTCTAAACCAGAAGTTCAAACACAACAACCTTGTATGTGCAATTTAGCAACGTTTTACATTCCTATGATAGATCAAAAATCACAATTACCACCACCAGAATTAGGGCGTGATTATACTTATTTTGAAAATATAGAATTAGATTGCGTTACTGGAAAACCAATATGGAAACCTACACCAAACGCAAGATTTATTAGATGCGAGAATTGATATGAAAAAATTAAAATACGAATACATATCAAGAATTCATTTTTTAGAAAAAGGAATAGATTTATCTAAATATCCTAACGCTAAACAAATAATTGTAATAGATCCGATACATAAAGAGTATTTATATATAAGTGCTGAATTATATTTAGAGTGCGAGAAAAATGATTTAATTTGTTTATTAATACAATATTAGAGTAATGAAAAAAGTTTATATAGAAGTATTAGTTCATAAAACATATTTAAAAATTTATATGTTTAATTTTATAGGTAATAAAATTAATTTATTTGTAAATAAACAACCTAAAAAATATAATATTTTAAAAGCTTATTTAATCTTTTTTTATTGTAAGTTTTTTACAAAATATAAATTAAAAATAACAGAGCAATTATGAATCCTTTTACAAAACGTGGTTAATTTACGCTAAAGAAATTTATAATTACATAAAACCAATAAAAAAAAGATTATAGGTTTAAAATAAAGTAATATGGCATACAGTACAGAAGAAAAAAATAAAGGTGGCGCTCCAGACGGTAACACCAACGCTGAAAAGTGGGATTTAGTAAAAACTGATATGTTTTTTGACGATATATTAAAATACGTAAAAGACAATCCTAAATGCAGAAGCCTATCAGAAGCAGTGGTGGAAGTTGGAGAATATGAAGAGCTTATTTCTTATCTTTTAAATAAGTTTCCTGATGTTGTTTTTAAATCAATTAAAAAGGCTAAGGATATTGTTAAAAATAGATTAGTAAAACAAGGCCTTGATGGAGACGCAAACCCTACAATGGCAATCTTTATTTTAAAGAATAATCATAATTTTACGGACAAGCAACAAACCGATATTACTACTAACGGTAAAGACGTTAATACAAACACAAAAATAGAAGTCAGTATTTCAAAACCTTTAGAAGATGACGATTAACGGAACTGTTGTATTTCAAAAGAATTGGGAAGCGATAAATTTAAAATGTTATTTTGTTAAACAAAAACAAGATAGCATTTTTGAGTTTTACGTCCTTAATAAAAACACAGGGGATTACAAACTGCTTGATGAAAAAAAAGTTGATTTGTCAAAGTACCGTCTAGATGTTTATTCTGATATTAGTTATTTGTGTGATATAAATAAATTACAAGAGTTTGGAACAGATAATCTATATAATCGTTATAAATACATTTTAAATAGAGGCTCTTCACGTTCAAGTAAAACAATATCTTTAATTGATTGTTATGACCTTTATGCACGCTCAAACGAAAATAAAAGGTTAACAGTTTGGAGAGATACAAAAACAGATTGCAAGAAAACCGTTTTAAACGATGCTAAAAAGCATTTAAGAAAAACAGGACGATACGAAGTTAATCAATCTTTCAATAAAACAGAGTCTATATTTACTTATTCAACAAATTCAACTTTTGAAATACACGGAACAGATGATGAAGAAGCGGTACATGGATTAGAACAAGACGCAAGCTGGTTAAATGAGCCTTATAAAATTAGTAAAGACACGGTAGACCAGATTGATATGCGTACGTCTGATTTTATGTTTATCGATTTGAATCCTAAAAAAGATCATTGGAGCGACGATATACAAAAAGATCAACGTTGTTTGGTTATTCATTCAACATTTAAAGACAACCCGTTTTGTCCTATTGAGCAAAGGGCTAAGATTTTAGGTTATCAACCTGTTAAACGTTCGGAAGCGGTTGAATTAAAACTCATAGAAGAAGTAGATTGTTATAATTATGATTTAGAAAAAAATCCTTTAAACTTTACACAAAGACAAGTTAAAGAACTTTCAAGGTGTCTTATTAATGAAGAAAAAAGGAGTGCTAGTATTGTAAAATGGGACATTTACGGCTTAGGAATTAAAGCAGAAAGACCGGATAGAATTTTTAACTGGGAAGAAATAAATTATAGCGAGTACCTAAAACTAAATACCAATACTTTTATGTATGGGGTAGACTGGGGTAAAGTTGATAAATTTGGAATTGTAGAAATAAAATACATTGACGGTTGTTTGTATTGCCATGAATTAAACTACGACAGTGAGGATGAATGGAAAAATAAATTATCTATTCAAGAGCGTACAAATATCAAAAAAGAAAATGAAGGTTTTGTTAGTTGGATTTTTACTAAATTAAATGTTTTAAAAGATAAATATTTGATTTGCGACAGCAATAGGCCTTTAAAAATATTAGCATTAAGAGATTCTGGATGGGAAAACGCAATCGCAATATCAAAAAAACCAAATTCTATAATTGACGGGGTTGATTTATTAGAAAATTTACAGGTTTTTTACACACACACAAGCAAAAACATAAAGTACGAGCAAGAGAATTACAGCAGGAGCAAAGATAGTAACGGAAAAGTTTTAGACGACCCAATCGATACGGATAATCACTTAATTGACCCTATTAGATACGTAGCTTTGTATCTTCAACAAATAGGAGTTATAAAAATTGTTTAACTTTTTACTTGTATATCAATATTTTATTATATATTTGTGTCTAAATCTAATGTTGCGATAACATGGGAATATTAATTTTATTAAAAAAAGAGCCTTACGCTATTGATTAACTTCATTAGTACAAGGCTTTATTTGTTATATGGGATTCGGCTTTAATTTATCATTCGGGAATAACAAACTACCTAACTACGTTGAAAGGAATGCAAACGGGGATTGGTGGTATGCCGTTAAAGATTTCTTTACAGGTCAAGACTCAAAAAAGGGGTTTAATTGTGTTAAGAAACAATTACATGAGGCACTTTACAATCCTGCTTTGTTAAAAGTTGTTGGATTTCGTGCCGATATTTATTCGCAAATTAAGTTTAACGAATGGAGTAACGACAAATTAATCGAAACTGATTTCCTTTATTCGGAAATGGAACGTCCTAACCCGCATCAAACATGGATTGATTTTCATTATGATGTTTCTTTCTGGAGAGATTTAGGAAACGCATATATTTACAAGGAAAAAGACGTACTGTATTGTTTAAATCCATTATACATGGATATTAAAGACGAACAGTTAAAAGCTATAAACAAGTATTCATTCTCTAGTTTTACAGCTAAACAATCTAAAAAAGGGCAGTTTAAAGCTAAGTTTAATGAAAATGCAGAATGGCAAACTTTAGAACTAGCTAACTTACATATTTTATCAGATTTAAGTACTTCTATTAGTGGTGATTGGTTAGGAGGGAATAGTCGTTTAGACGCGCTGTATCAAGTAGTTAAAAATAGTGAGTTAAGTTTAAAAGCTAAAAACAGAACCTTATTTTATACGACAAAATTCAGCGTTAGTGGACAACACGATAGCAAAGATGTTTTCTCAACCCCAATGGGCGAAAATGAACAACAAAGCATATCAAAAGGTTTGCAAGGTAATAAAGAGATTTACGCTACTAAAGAAAAGATTGATGTTAAACAGTTAGTTAGCAACCTTAAAAGTTTAGATTTAGATAATAGTTATTTAGCCGATTTAACCATTATCGGCAATATGTACGGAATGACTAAGGACGTTTTAGATATTGTTTCGAAAGGTTCTACATACGAGAATAAAGAAAAAGCAATAGGGGCGTTTATTGATTATTCGATAATGCCAAAGGCACAACAACATTCTGACTTATTAGAAATTCTTTTCGATAAGCAAGAGGTCAGAGGTTCATTTAAACACTTGCCTTTTAACGCAGTATTTGAAGCTGAAAAGGTAAATAACACTAAACAAGAATTAGAGTCTTTAAAAATAGCGCAAGAATTAGGATTAGAACAATCAATTATAACCAATAAATTAAAAGAAATTTATGGATATTAAAATATTTAAAAGATTATCGGTATTGTTTATATTGCCTTTTATGTTTTTAATCGCTTGTATATCTCTGTTTATTTCAATACCAATGTGGCTATTTACAGGAAAAGAGATTTTAAACAATGTTTGCGACGGGATGTTGATTTGGGTAATTAAATATTTAAATTAATAATTATGGATATTAAAGAAATAAATAAAATGCTAGAGGATAAAGATATTTCGCCAGAAATGAAAAAAGCATTAGAACAAAGAAAAAATATTTTACTAAAAAATAAAACGGTAAAAAAATGATATACTGCAAAGAATTAAAGCAAGATTTTGACAATAAAGAAGATTTATTTAAAGCACTAGCCGAAAATGAAACTCTTATTCATACAGCTAAAAAAGGGCAGATTTACAAATCTATTGATAAAGGATTGCAAATCGTAACCGACCAAAAAGGAATTGAAAAAGCTTTAACTTCTGATGCAAACAAAGGTTTAAAATTTGATGATAATTATTATTATTTTGTTGTTAACTCTTCAAATATTTTGGATTCTCACAACGATATGCACGTAGACGGTAACTGGAAAAAAACCGTAAAAGAGCAACAAGGCAAAGTGTTTTTAGTGTTTGACCATACATTAAAACGTTCTGAAATTATTGCAATGAAAGAAGATGTTGAGCTTATGACGGCTAAAATACCGTTTTCAATGCTTGGTAAGTCTTACGAAGGGGAAACTTATTCTTTGATATATAAAGTAGCAAAATACAAAATAGCTAACAAAGAGGCTAAACAATGGCTTGAAGATGGTTATAAATTAGAGGCTAGTGTTAGGATGCAGTACATTAAGATGAGGACGGCTTTTAAATCAAATAACCCCGATTACGCTAAACAAAACGCAGTTTATGAAGAATATTACGATTTAATTTCTAATAAAGAAGATTTTGAGGAAATTATATATTTCCACGTAATAGATGAAGCTAAAAACGTTTATGAAAGTTCCTTAGTTTTATTTGGTTCAAATAGTGCTACTGGAATGATTGAACAAGAAAATAAAACGGATGCCGATATAATCACACCCGAAATAAAAGAAGAGCCGACAATGGTCACTCATGAAGTTAAAAGAAAATTAAGTGTAATTTAAAATTAAAATTTATGTTTGTTTACAAAAACACATCCGAATTGGAAGCTATGACTGCTGAGCAGTTAGACCAATACAAAACAGAATTAAAGGCGCACGAAGCCAAACAATTAGAAGGGCAAATTTCAGAAGCTGTAAAGGCTCAAATCGCCGAAGCTAACAAAAACTTAGACGATGTAATCGGGGCGGAAGTTGCTAAACAATTATTAGAAAAGGGATCTAAAGGAGAAGAAAGCGTGAAAACATTAAAAAGCGAAATCGCAGAAAACAAAGAAGCAATTACAAAAGTCGCTAAAGGAGAAACAAAGGAATCTGTTACTTTAAAAGCAATTTCAAACAGAGCTTCTATCGCCAACAACCAACAAGCAGTTGACTTAACTGGCATTGGACAATTAGCTACTAGAAAATTATCTTTATATAATATTTTTCCAAAAGTACAAGTATCTAGCTCAAACCACAACGGAACTATTCGCTACTATGATTGGGATGAGGCTACTATTGCGAGAGCGGCTGCTTCGGTTGCTGAGGGCGCTGCTTTTCCAGAGTCAACTGCTAAATTCAAAAAAGGTTCTATCGTATTAGAAAAAATAGGGGACACTTTACCAGTTACTGAAGAGTTTTTAGAAGACGAAGCAATGTTTGCGTCTGAGTTGTCTTTATTTTTAGATACTAACGTACAATTAGTAGTTGACAGCCAATTATGTAACGGGACAGGGGCATCTAACACTTTAGTAGGGTTATATCAATCGTCTCCAGCTTACACACCTGTAGCTTCTGGAATTGTTGACGCTAATATTTATGATTTAATTATAAAAGTATCTGAGGACATTACTACAGTAGGAGGTTCGAAATATATGCCTAACGCTGTTATCGCTCGTAAGTCAGTTATTAACCAAATGAAGTTAAAAAAAGACGGAGAAAACAATTATCTTTTACCTCCTTTTGTTTCTGCTGACGGTAGAAATATTGATGGTATGGTAGTTATTGAATCGAATATTGCACCAGCTAATACTTTGGTAGTTTGTGATACTCGTTACGCTAAAATTTACGAAACTGGCGGGGTTGAGTTATCTACTGGAATGGTAGGAGATCAATTCATTGAAGACGCAATGACTTTAAAAGCTCGTAAAAGATTAGCTTTCTTAATTAGAGAAGCTGACAAAGGAGGCTTCAGAAAAGTTACAAGTATTTCCGCTGCATTAGGAACTTTAGCAACTTAATATTTTAAAATATGGCAAAATCAGATAAACAAATCGAGTTTACTGCCGATTTTGAAAGTATTAAAAAAGGCGAAGTAAAAACTTTTAGTAGGGATAATGCTAACATTTTTGTTAGTGATTTGAAAGTAGCTAAATTATTCGAGGCAAAAGAAGTAAAGAAAACAACAAAAAAGTAACAAATGTATTTAATTGACAAAACATATTTTTTAAAATCTATTTCGATACCAAATATCGAAGAGCATAACTCAACTGAGTTAGTAAGTTTAAACACTTCGATTGATAGATATGTGCGTCAATTTATACAAATGACTTTAAACAATGTTTTATTTGCTGATTTAGACACAAATATCATAGACGGGGTGCTGATTAATACAGCACCTCAGAAGTGGTTAAATTTGGTAAACGGTTGTACTTACACTAAAGATGGTAAGGATTATACTTGGCAAGGTTTAAAATACGAACAAGGGCTTTATAAAGTTTCTATTCTAGCGCATTACACATACGTAAATCATTATCAAACGGATATTAATTCGCCGATGGGTCAAATAGTAGTAATACCTAAAAACGGCATTAATATTAACCCAACGCAACACTTAGTTGATGTATGGAATGAATTTGTTGAAATGTATCAAGGTATTTATTGCAATGAACCTACAAATCATTTTTATAACGGTGTTTTATTTGTTGATTATTATAATCACAATGCAAACAATGGTTACGTAAGTTACTTGCAGTTTTTAATGGATAACAAACTAGATTATACAGGCTACAACGCAAGACCTTTAAACTTTAAAAACGAGTTCGGAATATGATTGTAGCAATGGCTTTAAAAAAGGTTTTTGAGGGCAAGACTATTAAAGTAGGTCAAGACGATGTGTCTGTTCAATTTCATTTTGGTGATCAAAAAGAATTTAACTTTTGGGTAGCTGAAAAAATGAGAGGACAACAACAAAAGTACCCTCTTATATGGTATGTAATAGCGCCACACGAAAGACTTGCAAACGGTAAAATTAAAGTAGATAGTCAATTATATTTATTTTTTGGAAACAAAGAAACAAGTATGATGAATGATAAGAGATTTAATACTTCTTATTTGAACTATTTAGAACCAACTTACAAGATGGTAAACGATACTTTAAGGCAAAACCCTTACACTACTTTATTAAACGGCACAAAGTTTTTACCAGATTATGACGAGCCTAATTACGGGGTTGAAAGTTCAGAAACAAACGACTTTAAAACAATAACAGAAAAAGGTAAAAAAAGCATTACTATTGATATTGTTGATGCAAAAATATTAAAGTTAAAAATGGAGATTGCTCCAGAATGTATATTAATTTAAAAATAAAAAAGATATGGTATTATTCCAACAATTAGGACAATGCGAGGGCGTTGTTATTGGAACAGGCGTAGGGACTTGCCCTATTGGGGATTTAAGCGACTTTTTAGGGGTTGGTTTAAATGACAAAGGAACAACTTTAGCCACAACAGCAAACGGTTATACCGAGACAGTATTTAGAGGTTTAATTACTGACGGTAAATTGCACCAATTATTAAATGTAGATGCCTTTGAAGATGCTACACCAGAAAATGAGCGTTACACTTCTCCACAAGGATTTATGAAGTCTGTACGTGAAGGAAAACCGATGTATAATGTAAACTTTAGAAACGGTTATTGTTTTGATAGAGGGTTACAGTCATTAAAAGGTCAGGGCAGATGGGATGCACAATTATATTTTTCAAACGGTATTCTTTTAACTACTAACTCACAAGGCACAAAGTTAAAAGGTTTTGATTTAGGAATGTTAGATGCTAACGTATTTAAATTCTTATCAGCGACAGAGACTGAGTATTCAAGAATCGCAATGCAGTTTAAAAACGCTAAAGAATTTACAGACACTTGGGTATTTATTCCTTACACAATTTTAGGTTTTAACCCTACTGAAATTGATGATGTTATTGAAACTAAAGTATCTTTAGTTGCTCCAATAGCTGATAGTGTAACAGAAATTGTTGTTAATTTAGTTGACAATTGCAATAACTCAATTTCTTACGCTTCATTATTTGATTCGGTGGGGGACTGGGAATTGAAAGTAAATGGAGTTGCTAGAGCTATTTCAACTGTTGTTTTATCTGGTGAAAATATTTCTTTAAATTTTGTTACTTCTACTAATACAGGTGAAGTAATTACAATTTCTTTAAAAGGGATTGTTGCAGATACTGAATTAAAGTATTATAAATCTAATGTGTTAACTTCTGTTGTTACTGCTTAATTTATAAATTTAATAATAAATATTAAATGCCTCTCTAAATCAGAGGGGCATTTTTTTAAAATAAAAGTACATGAAAATATTAAACGTAGATTTTTCAGAAAATGTAGTTTGGAGTTACGATGCAATTTTGCCAATTTTACGAAAAGCAAATCCGGCACGTACGGAAAAAGAACTAAAAGCACTTATAAATGCTTCAAAATTAGTCAAAGATGAATTACAAACAACTACTACAAAAAGCAACAAGAGAAAAAAGTCAGATAAGTCAAACGATTGGAACTCTGATAATATTTAACAGCACAAACATTGTTGATGGCATTAGAAAACGCTGGTTATTCGGTAAAGACCCGAACGGAGGTGTTATAGGGAATTACAGAAGCTCATCTTATAGAATGTTTAAAGTAGGAATAAACTCTTCGGCTAATGGTAATGTCGATTTAACTTTGACGGGTGCGCTAGGTCGTGGATTGACTGTAAAAAAAAGAAACAACAAAGAATATGAAATATTTTCAACAGATAGTAAATTCGAGAAAATATCGGATAAATACGGAATTGAAAATTTTAACATGAGTAAAGAGCAAACAAATGAATTATTTAACACTCTTTACTTAAAAGCTTTTGAAATTTATTTAAAAAAAGTATGGCTTGTATAACTTGTGGAAAATCATTCGACAGTAGCTTTTTTGCGGTCGTTAAAAGAAAAAAAGAGGAGTTTGATAAATTAGGAACTGAATTTTATGTTTATAGAAAAGATGAAAAAACTGATTGGAGCATTACGAGAAAAGAATATTTTAAAGAAATTATGGCTAAGGAAAATCCAAACGAATATTTCCATATTTCAGAATTTAAGCCAGATTAATATAGAGTTATGGAACGAAATTTTAACAACTCAAAACTTCTATTTATTAGATACAGAATTTGATAAAAGTAAAAAATACACGTCAAAAGAAAACGCTTTAATTAGTCATAAATTTAGCGAGCTTTACGATGATTATTTTTTAAGGTTAAATAATTCGTATGCAAAGAAAAGTTTAAGAGAAACACAGGAAAAAATACAGCTTTCATCTAAGATTTTAATTCTAAAAGACTGTGTAAGTGCTTTGGAGTCTATTAAAAAAAATTACAAAGTAATAAAAAACCCTTTGCACAAAGAAAATGAAGTTTATGATTGCGTTAAAATAGTTTCTAAATATGCAAAGTTCGGAAGCTTTAATACTATTGATGAAAACATAGAGATTATAGCTAAATTAATTAACTCAAACGAATTAACGTACAATAGAAAATACGGCGAAAACGAAGAGAAATTCGAAGAAAAAAACTATACTTTTGAAAAGCAATTAGTCGATGTAGAACAAGTGTTAGGTCGTGAGGTAGATATAAGTAAGACAAACGTTATAAAGTGGATAGAACTATTAAACAAAGCACAAGAAATAAGTAAACAGAGACAAGATGGCGGAAGTAAAAGATAATATAGTCGATTTAGAAAGAGTAGTTGATAAACTAAACAAAACTTTAGACGAGAACATAAGAAGGTTAAACGCAGGCGCAACTGCCGTATCTAATTACACAGGTTCTTTCTCAAATATTCCAAGTCAATATTTGCGTTTATTATCTGAATTATCAGATAGAAATAGAGCACTACAAGAAACACAAGCAAGATTATTGCAAGTAGAAACTCAATTAGCTAGTTTAAGACAAAGACAGACAACTGCATCAAGAGAAAGAGTTCAAAGAACCAGTGAAGAAATTGTAAATCAAAGGGAACTTGCTCAAAATGCGGACAGACAAACAAGAGCTACAAGTGCTTTAGTTGGCGCTTATAACAACCTTAACGCACAACATCAAATCGCATCCAGAAGATTACAGGACTTAATCGCAAGAGGTAGAACAGCAAATCAAACCCAATCACAATATAATCGTGAAATAAGAGAAGCACAGACTGCTTTTCAAGGGCTGGATCGTCGTATTCAAAGTGCTGATCGTGCGGTAGGTAGATTTAATCGTAACGTAGGTAATTATAGACAGGCTTTTTCTGGTTTAAGAGATTTGATAGGTGCGTTCGGTATTGCTGGCGGTGTAACTTTGTTTGCTGGTATTGCAACAAGTGTATTTCAAACTACTAAGGAATTACAAACATTAGATAACGCACTAAGACAAGTAACAGGGACACAGGAACAAATGGCAAGAAGTCAAGCGTTTTTGCGTGATGTTTCCGAGGCTTATGGATTAGAAATAAACAGTCTTACAAAGCAATTCACCCAGTTTTATGTAAGTGCAAAAGACAAAATATCAGCCACGGAAATTGAAAATATTTTTAGAAGCGTTTCAAAGGCTGGGGCGACTATGGGGTTATCAGTTGAAAATCAAGAACGTGCATTTTTAGCGCTTAACCAAATGATGTCTAAAGGCGTAGTTTCAGCTGAGGAATTACGAGGTCAATTAGGCGAAGCTTTGCCGGGTGCTTTTGGTATTATGGCAAAGGCGGTAGGTGTTACTGAGGTAGAGTTAGGTAAATTAATGAAGGACGGTAAGCTTTTAGCCGATGAAGTATTACCTAAATTTGCCCGTGAGTTAGAAAAAGTTTACGGAATTGAAACTATACAAAGAGTCGAAACATTAGCTGCTTCACAAAACAGATTAAAAAATAGCTGGACGGAATTAGTTAGAAGTTTAAACGAAAGCGAAACTGGAGGAATTAGTCAATTTTTTAAATTCATAGTTGACGGATTAAACAAAATTGCTAATTTGTTAATTCGTGTAAATACTTCTTGGAACGATTTATATAAGCAAGCAGGGGCAAAAGGAGAAAAAGCAGGAAAAAAATTCTTTGATGAAAATATTCGTTTAAATAGTAGTGATGTAGAACTTTCGGCAAAAGAAAGGGCTAGTATTAGAAAACGTATTTCTGATATTAAAGACGAAATGCGTGCAGGTTATAACGACCCTAAGCTTCAAAAAGAGCTAAACGAACTTAGCAGAAAGTTAAACCCTAGTATTGGACAAGCTGAAAGTTTAAGCAATACAGCGGATAAGAATATTGATAAATATACGGGTAAAATAATAAAATTAAATGAACAATTAAAAAAAACAGAAGAGCAACAAAGCACTTTTTTAAAAAGAACATTTAATCCTAATTTTGGTAAAAGTGAAAAAGATTTAAAAGAAGAAATTGAAAGAGCAAATTTTGACTTAGCTTATTGGAAACAAGTAAAAGAAAGCGCAGATAATTACGGAAAAGTTATTGAAACAGTTGATAAAAAAACTCAAAACTACAATACAACAAAAGCAAATACCGTAAAAGTTCAAAAAGAAGAAGAACAGTTAATTTTTGGTACTGAGGCGTGGTTAAAAAAGCAAATTTCATTATTAGAAGAAACTAGAAGTAAAACATCTACAACCTCAGAAGCATACAGAGAAATCGGGGGAGGAATTGCTTTTTATGCTAAATGGCTAGAAACTTTAACAAGTGCGCAAAAAAAATCAAATGAAGAAACTGAAAAAACTTTAAAATACGGAACAATTGAGTATTATGAAAGTTTAATAACTGAATTAAGAAAAGTACAACAAACGCAATCTGAAACAAACCAAGAGTTCGCCAAAATTGAAAGTCAAATAAAGTTTTATGACGAATTAATTAATAAAATAAAAGGTGTTTCAGAAGAAACAGAAAAAGCCAAAGAAAAAAATACAGATTATTTCGATAGCTTTATAGATTCTTTTACCTCTGAAAGTGGATTTAGCAAAACTTTTGACTTAATTAAAGATAATTTTAAGTTATTAAAAGAAGGCGGAGCTACAGCTGCTCTTGCAATTTCAGAAGCATTCCAAGAAGCGTTTAACACAATAGCACAAGCGAGTCAAAACAATTTTGATGCGGAATATTCACGTTTAGAAATGCAAAAGGAAATATCAGTAAAATTTGCAGGAGAAAGCGGAACAGCTAGAGAAGAAATAGAACGCCAATACGAAGAACGTAAGAAAGCAATACAAAGAAGGGAGGCAGAAGCTCAAAAAAGACTTGCTATATTTAATATAATAACAAATACAGCTCAGGCGGTTCTAGCGACTTATGCAAAAGTAGGTTTCCCAGCGGGTATTCCTTTAGCAATTGCTATGGGAGCAATCGGGGGGGCTCAAATAGCCATGGTTTCAGCGCAAGAAATACCGCAGTTCTGGAAAGGAGGAGAACACGATGGGGGTTTAATGATGGTTAACGACGGTAAAGGCGCAAATTTTAGAGAAACAATTGTAACGCCAGACGGAAAAATAGAAAAGCCAACAGGGCGAAATGTTGTAATGAACCGACCAAAGGGTACACAGATTTTTACTCACGACCAATGGAATGAAGTAATCAACAAACAGTTATCTACTGTGGGAATACAGCCAATGCGTGGAATGGTAGAAAGTATTTCGCAACAAAATTCACTAACTACTCAGGATTTTAACGCTGGAATTAGTAAATTAGCCAAAACAATGCAAAGCAATAAAGGAAGTGATACGCAAGTGTTTCTTAATAACAAAAGAATAGACACAGACTACTTTAAAGGAAAAAACGTATAATATGAACAATCCAATAGAAACAAATTCATTTCGACACTTCTTAGAAATAGGAGGTGTCGAAACTGAAATAATAGTACCTACAAATTTTGACCAATCAAATTTTAAAGTAGTTCAGGACGACATAGCAAGAGACACTTATTACGGCAACGAAGAAAGTCAACTGGAATTTGCAATTAATTACGGCGCACCTATTGGCTCATACATGAATAACGATGGTGTTTTAATAAATCATTTACAAAGTGGCGTTGAATTATTGATTGAAGAAAATAAAAACAACGGAAACGAAGCGGACGTAAAATACATACTTAAAAAAAATGGCGTTAGTTTCACAACTGGAAATATCGACTTTAATAAAGACTTTGAAACAGATAACGAAACTTATGTTAAGTGCCGAGTAATTCAAAATAATAATCAGGCTTTAATAAAAAAGCGTGAAGATATTATTATTGACTTATTAAGCGATAAGGATTTGGACGATAATACAATTACGCCAATTCCTGTGCAAAGAATGTTTTTAAAAGCGAAGCCTACTTACTCAGGCAGTAAATGGGAAAGCTTTAATTTAGAAAACAAAGTATATAATCATTTCGGACAAGACAGTTTTTACATTCCTTTAAGTAACTCACAGCTTACAGATTACGCCATAGATAATAGTTTTGTGCAGTTTGAAAGTTATTATACACCACCTCTTTCATCAAACGACGAAGTAAGAGAAATAAGAAGAGGTGCAAGAATGATAGTTGCAAAAGAAGATTTAAGCAATATAAAAATTAAAATAAATAAATTAACAGCTTTTATAAATGCTTCAGGTACGGTTCAATGCGGTTTAATAATTCAATATGGAGCGGGTTATTTTTCAACAGAATCAACTATTGTTAACATTGTTCCTAACTCATTTGGTGGATTTTCAGTAACTAACTTAGATTACGAGTTAACAATTCCTTCTTTGCCTTCTGGACAACATATAATAATTTCATTTACTACTTTCGTGCCTAATTTTCCAACAGGTGCTATTTTAGGTAATGCTACCGTAAACGCAAGTTGTGAATCTATTGAAATAACAGCAACTTCAACAGCAATAAGCTCAGTAATTAATGCAGTTCGATGGATTGATTTAATTAAACAAAATTACAAAGCAATAGGAAGTTTGCCAGTTGATGCTGAAAAGTACGATGTAGGTGGCGAGTTTTACGACAATTTTTTATTTACAAAAAACTTAATTAAACAAAACACGACAAGTCCTTTTTATTTAAAGTTAAAAGACACTAAAGAACATTTACTTGAGCAATGCGCTTATGCTCAGATAAATAATGACAAAATTTATATAGGGCAATACCCTGATTTTTACAGAAATGTAGACATGGGCGGTTTTTTAGAATTACCTACTTACGATTCAAACATTATTAAAAATATTAAGTATTTAGTAAATAAATTTGTATTTGGTTATGAAAAGTACGAGCAAGACAGAAACGAAAGAAATACAGTTGATGCAATACATACAGATAGCGAGTGGTTTCCACAGGCTAAAAACTCCATAAATACAAAAAGTTTTAAATTACCTTTTATTCGTGATTTTTTTACTATTGAAACAGCTAGAAAGTCTGTTTTTTCTACAAACAACAATTCAGACAGCACAGACGATAACATACTTATTGCCGATATTACTTTATTGCCACCAAATTCAAGAAATAAATTTACGAGATTACTTACTTGGCAAACAAACGGTACTCAAGGAACTACTAAAATAGTTTCAGATAATACATTTAGCTGGGATCAATTAGGCTTTAATGTTGGCGACACTATTATAGAAACTGGAGTAAGTCGTGTTGTTTTTGCGATAACTCCAAGCATTTTGACATTGTCATTTTCTGGAGCTGACGGAACTGGCACAAATTTCATAACTATTGATTATCCGTTAACGAATGTTTTATACACAAATAGAACAAACGAAGGATTGATTTTTTCGGAAAACTTACGTAATTCTGATAACTTCGGAAATTTACGTTATTCTATAAAAAGAAATATTAAGCATTGGTTTGAAGTATTAGCAACTTACGGAAAATTTATACCGACTAAGAAAATTAAAAATACTTATTTCAAATCAAACGGAGAATGTACTACACAGTTTGTTGGCGAACCTTTACCAATAAAAGAAAATGAGGATATTTTAATAAGTGATATTGCTAGTAAAAAAATACTAAATCAGGATATTTACAAAACAAGTGTAACATGTGGTTTTGAACAAGCCGTACAATTATTAAATGACATTCAAAATGTACGTGGATTTATTCGAGTTCAAAATCCTAGTGGAGCAATAATTAAAGGTTATATAAAAGAAGCGAATTACCTATGGAATAATGAAGAATTAGAATTAGAATTAGAAGTTAAGAACGAAAGCGACTTTTTAAACGTTACTTTTTCAGGTGGATTATTGCGAATTAATGAAGTTGGATATGATGAAAAAACTGCAAATGTAAAAAATTACAATATTTTTAACGATTTTATCCAATTTTTTGATAAAAATTCTATAAATTTGTGTAATAGAACAAAATTCGATAAGGTTGCGATTAATGGAATTACTTATGAAAACATTGATAACCTTATTAATGCGATAGAATCTTTATGAATATAGATACATTAGACAAGTCTTTTTTGCGTTTAGTTACTGATTTTTCAGTAGCTAAGGGCGAAATGATGGTGAGCAGTCAATACATTTACAAAGACACTATTGTTATTTCTCCAACAAATAAGTTTTTACAAATTAGTAATAGTTTAACTAACATTGCCTTTGACGACAGTTATATAGTTGAATTGGTGGATTGTGCGGATAACGCAATGTTAGATATTACTAATAAAATTTATATTAATGAGTTCCAAGACATTAACGGAATTTATCAAATAGCTTTTGAAATTGCACCAATTAAAACAGATTTTTACAACAAAAACTTATTTCTAAGATTCAAACACACAGGAAGCGATTTAACATTATGGAGTAATCCGATTTTAGTAACTGATAATGTTCAAACAATTAGATTAGATTATAAAAACTATTCTTATTACCAAGGGGTTAGCTACGATAGGGCAAATTATTACCAATCTATTGAAATAAAAGCGTTTTATAATTTACCAAGCACTAAGGAAAATACTAAAATTACTACTTTGACAAATGGCGACATTAGAAGAAGTCGTACAACTCAGGCCTTAGAATATTCTTACGTTATAGAAGATATAGATACTTTTACAATTGATCGTTTAATGGTTGCGTTAAATAGCGACGTTGTTTATTTAAACGGCGTAAGATTTAAGGTTAGCGAAAATGTGCAAAGCGACGAAAGGCAAGGTATGGCGAATCAGTTTTCTAGTACTTTTAAGGGTCAATTTGAAGCTAATGATACTTACATTGCAGATTATCAAATAGCGCCTCCTTTTGTTGGTTTTTACAATCCTTTAGGAAATTACGCTTTATCAGCTTTACCTATTGAAGCGCAAGCAGGTTTTAATTACGATTTACAATCTGTTAATAATGTTCAGTTATATTTTAACGGTTCTTTATTAGAAAACATTATCCCATTGGTTTTAAACAATACTTTTTTCTTCGATTTACCCACATTAGAAACTGGAGAGTATTACGTTTTATTTGAGGCTACAAGCGTTTTAGGACAAACTTTTACAGCAAATTCAAGTACTTGGAATTTCAGCATACAAGAAGGACATTATAACAACACGCAATATAATAATTCACAATATTTTACAAACTAAACTATGGCAATTAAATCAGTAATACAAGGATTAATTACTTCTTTAATTAGAAGTAATCCAGCTTTAATAGATAAAACAGAACACGCAGACGTAGAAGATGCTTTATTAGCTAATTCTTACGGAACTGTAATAAACGAAACGCATCTAGTAAATAGCATAACGACAGAAAACGCTTCAAATCCTAATTTACAATATAACGTTTTCTTTTGTAAACAAGGGCGAAAAGTTACAATAAAAGGTAATTTAATAAATAATTCAACCGCTATAATCGCGGGAGAAGTTTCAAACTTTTTCGAAATTGTAAATAGTGAGTATTTTCCAAACTTTGCAATTGATGGTATAGGTGGCGCACCTACATTATGCGCAACAGTGTCGGGCGACCCCGTAAAACTATATCTTGAAGATAACAAACTATGTGTTGAAACATTAGGAGCGTTTGGAGTGGTTTATTTAAACATTGAATATTTAACAGAAAATTAAAAAAATATGTCACAATTAATACAAATAACAAATTTTAGCAATAAATATTCTGATAATATTTTAAGCGTTGACTCTTTATTAAACACAACGCCGACCGTTTCTTTTGTTGGAGACGGAACTTACGATATAGATAGTTATTCTGATGAGTTAGATTTTTCGAAATATTCCAAAACATTTATATACAATAGTGGAAATATAGATTTTTTCACAGGTTCTAGTGTGGCTTTTAATTTAGGCGATGCTTTGAAATATACAGCAATTACAAGCCAACAAAATCTATTTCAGTTTTCTCTATATCCTATTCATACAGAATTTGATACTGTTCAATTAGTTACTTTTAAGGTAAACGTATTTTACGGCGTAACATTATTAGACACTTTTGAAAAAGAGATAGATATTAGAACATTGACTTTAAGAAAACACTATACATTCGGTTTTAGCTACAGTGTACCAACTCCAAGTGATGTGAATTTTACTTTTGAGATAAGCAATGGTGGTTTTGGCGTACCAGAACCTAATTACATATTAGGTTTTTCAGGTTTTAAAGTAGAGGTAGACAATAGATTTTTAGGTATTCCAACGCCGTACAGCTTACCAGTTGATTATTTTAAAAACCCAACAACTGGCTGGGCGTATTATGTCGATAGCTTAGTAACTCCAACAATTACAATAGGAACAACTTACACGCAGATTTCAATCGATGCATTAGGAGCAAATGTTAGCGATTATTTACCTTTAGAAATTAGAGGCACTTCTCAATTATGGGTAGGCAGTAAAATAACACCTATTTCTGTAGGCGACGACTACGATGGTAAACTTGATGTTACTATAACGGCCAAAACAGGCTCGCCGAATGCAATTGAATTAATTATTGATATTAGTGGAGGGGCTGCAGGAACAAATAAAGCTTTTACAGGTTTCATTCAAACAATTGGGAACGCTCCTTATGATCAAAGTATTCCATTGGATTATCATACATTAGGCACTTTTTTAACTAACGGTGGTAAGTTATATGCTAGAGTAGATTCAGGAACGGTTACAATAGGCAGAAGGAATATTAAGATTTCAAGAAAATCAAAAGCTTTTTAAGATGAGTACTTTACAAATTAGAAAACTAGAAAGTGGAAGTTTTAAACACGCTGATAGCATAGACGGTGAATTCTTTTTAGGTCGTTTTAGCTTTAAACAAGAACTAAACAAAGCTTTTCTTGTTGAGGCTTATGGAGCAAAAAAAAGAGAGTATGATGTTTTAGAAATTTCTGTTTTTGATTATTTAGGAACTGCCGAATTATTTACTAATTTCACAGATTTAGAAAATCGTTTAACCGAGTTAGGTTATACAGGAATAGATACAAACGGCATTATTCCAACAGCTTCAAGCTATATAAGTTCTGATGCAGATAACGCTTTACAACTAGGAGCAGATAATAAGTTATTTGTTCCTAAAAACGAAACTATCATAACAAACGCATCGGTATCCGGCACTTATAATATTGATTATTCTGCTGGCGATGTTTGGAGATTAACACTTACAGGAAATACAACCTTAACTGAAAGTAATTTACCAGCAAGTGGAAAAACTAAAACTATAAACTTGCAAGTAAATGGTAATTTTTCACTTACATATCCAGCTGGTTGGACTGGTTTCATTACGGGTTCTTATATAGGAACTTCGCCTTTAAATACTATTACTGTGCAAACACTTGGAACGGATAGAAAAGTTCAAATCGTACAACCGACTTAATTATGAGTAAGAAAATGTTTTTTTCTCCGATTGGTGGAGCCGTTAGTCCTTATTTAGCTGATTTAGTAGGCTATTATAGGTTTAATAGTGATGCAAATGATTTTAGCGGTAAAAATCACAACGGTACAATTGTAGGTTCACCGACTTTTTCAACAGGTAAGGTTGGAAATGCAATTGATTTCGTAAATGATATTAATCTAAATTGTGTTACTGTTCCACATACGACTGATTTTAATTTTTCAAACGGAACTGTAGATACAATTTTTACAGTCTCAATGTGGGTGAGATTTCATTCTTTAAACGTTATAAGTAATTTTTTCACTAAATCAAGCGCAGACAATCCGCCTTATTCAGGTTACAGATTTGCTTTTAACGGTTCGCTTTATTTCTTAAAATACCAAGATAATAATCTTGGTGCGTTCCGATACATATACAGCGCTTCAAATCCTTTTGTCATTAATACGTGGTATCACATTTGTTATACGGACAACGGAATAGGAAACGAAAAAATATACATAAACGGCTTGGAAATAACAACTACTAAACAACAAGGCGGAACTTACGTAACTATGGGAAACAATACGCTTAACGCTAATTTTGGAAACGCTAACTACAATATAGCTAACGGTAACAAGCACAAAGGATTTATTGACGAAGCGTATATTTATAAAAACAGGGTTTGGAGTGCAAGTGAAGTTTTAGAAGCTTACAACAAGGGACTTTTAGGTCAAACTTTAATTTAAAATTATGATAGCAAATTTAAAAAATATACAGATAGTTTATAATGAAATCCCTAATGTTTGGGTGGTGGACGGTTTTGAAATTCACAACTATTCGCAAAGTACCAATCATTATGCACACGGCTGGCGTGAGGTGGTTATTCCAACAACAACAAACTTACAGCGTTTAAGTTCGGAATACGTACTAGTAAACGACATTGTCACAAAAGAAGTAATTGACTTTACAGCGGAAGAAATTGAAGCGGAAAACGCAAGAAAATTCCAGAAATATCTTGAAAAAATAAGCGCAGAATCAGCTAAATTAAATCGCTCTGCTTTGCGTAGAGCAATAGGAAAAGAAGCTTCTAAATTCGATTATTTGACGGATAAAGATTTGAACGATTTAAAAGAAATTGTTTATCCAAGAAAAAAATTACTTGCAGAAACGTATTTAGCTACGGGAAAAATTACAAATCAAACACTTTTCAATTCAATGTATTATGTTGAATGTGAAATAGATTTTGCAGGGGAAAAATTAAATGAAACAATTGCTTATCTAAATTCAATTAATGGAGTAGAAATCCCTACAACAGGATTAACACGGATGCAATTATTCTGCTACATTGTATTAACAAAATTTGCTTTAGGCAGTTTCTTATACGAAGAATTAACAGCATTAAGTGAAGTGTTTAGAATTACATCACTAACACGTTTAGATTTAATGCAGTTTGAAAAATTAGATGCAGGTTTTTTGCTATTGCAGGATTTACATTTAATTACAGATTTACAAGGATTTTATGATTTAAAAACTCAATTCGACTCACTATGATTATAACTTTATTAATTTTCGCATACGCTTTTTATCTATATAAGCATTCTAAAAGCGAGTTCTTTTTACAGCCAAGAGAAATACTCGCAATTAAAAGACAGCATTTAATAATGGTGCTAAATGATTTCGGAGTTAAGGACATGGAAAGGTGGATGGAATCTTTCGACGCTTTCAAAAACTACCCTAACATTTATAGTTATGACGGCGCAACAATTGTAAGGGATCGAGATACTATTTTTCAATACGATGCGCCTGCAGGAAACCATGACTTTGGATATATTCATATTTCTAATTTATCTTATTTGAACTGGTTAAAAGAATCTTTTAAATTAGATTTGCAATACGTAAAAGACATGAGAACATTACAAGTCGATTTTATTTCAGCATACAGCCGATTAATAGGCTTAATTATTATAAAACCATTTTATCCACTAACACAATTAAATAAATAGAAGTATGGCAGCAAATCCAAAAGGAACCTGTACAGTTTGCAGAATAGCAAAGGCAGTAAACGAAAAAATTAAAAAACAATCAAAACTTTACGCATTTTTTGCATTGATTATTATAGAATTATTTTCTATGAAAATTCAAGACTACACAACTCCCCAAAGTTACGTAGAGTTTATTTATCCATTGCTTTGCAACATTTCTTTATTTATTATTTTTGTGGCTATAAATTACCATTCTGAAAGATTAAGGTTTTGCAAACGTCAAAAGTTAATTGTGATATTTCTTGCTTTGTACTACTTCTTAAACATTACTTTTTTATTGTTTCCTGTTTGTTGGAGTACTTACTCAGGATTAGTGAATTATAGTATTCTGTCTGTTATTGGCCTTTTATTTGTAGCGACATGGAGAAATATATAAATGAAATTAAAGCCTGTTGTTATGGGTATTTTGTTAGTTTGCAGATAGATGGCTATATTGCAAAGTGTTTGATTATACTTATTGCTTTTGATATGGTTACAGGTGCCATAAAATCGGCTACACTTCCCGAAATGACTTTTAAAAAATCCGTTTTATCGGTTGGTTTGCTTAAAAAATCGGTTCTTTTAATCATTATCATGGCTTTGGCTTTAATGGCTAAAGGATTAGGATTTGAGGAATTTAAAGTTGCCGTATCTGTTGTTATGAAGATAATGATATTAAACGAAGGCTTGTCTGTTGTTTATAATTGTAGAAGTATTTATGATATGAAAGAATATAAGTCGAATGATTTTATAAGTATGCTATTGGAGAAAATAGGAAATTTAATAGTGTTTACAATAGAAAAACTAATGAAGAAAATTGACGAAAATAGTACGTGTTTATAAACTTGAAAAAAAATAAAAAATGAATGAAATTATAAGAATTGCAGAAAAAGAAATCGGACAAGTAGAAAAACCAATTAATTCAAATAAAACAAAATACGGTAAATGGTTTGGTTTTGACGGCGTAGCATGGTGCGGAATGTTTGTGAGTTGGGTTTATTCAACCGCAGGCTTTCCGCTTCCAAAAATAGGATTTACAAAAGGATTTGCAGGATGTCAAACAGCAGTAGCGTACTTTAAAAAGAATAACCAAATCACAACTAAACCAATTGCTGGTGACATTGTTTTTTTTGACTGGAATAAAGACGGACGTTACGACCACACGGGAATTTTCGTAAAGTGGTTAAGTGATAATGAATTTGAAACAATTGAAGGAAATACTGCAGTAGGTAACGACTCGAATGGTGGTCAAGTAATGAGGCGAAAAAGAAATAAAAGTGTAGCCATATTTGCACACGTTGAATAATAAAAAACCCCTATTCGTTTGAGTAGGGGTTTTTTGTTTGTCGTGGAACAAACAATTTATTCATATGCGTTACAAAGATAATAGCTAATATACAAAAAAAATCCGTAATAAATAATACTACGGATTTAATTAACTAAAAAAAAACTAATTATGAAAATCAAATATACAACTTATTTCTTATCTTTGGTAAAAAACAATGAAAAAACTTATTTTAATAATCCCTTTATTTTTTATCGAGTGTGCAACGGTTAAAAAAACCAATACAGAAACGGAATTAAAAACAGACAGCACTTCAATTGTAAATATAGATGCTACTAAATTTTCAGAAGGCTGGAGTTTAGAGCCTATTAATTTAGAAAAACCAATTTTAATAAACGGCAAAGAATATTATAATACAAAGGCAACTTTTACCAATACAAGTGAAAGGATCATTTATAAAGACAGTACTTCCAAAAACACCGATTTAAAGCAAGAAGTTAAAGAAAAAGAAAAAGACTACACGCAACTAATAGAAAGTCTTTCTACAAAGCTATTTTGGCTTTTAATAATCATGTTTGTAATTGTTATGATTGTGAATTATATAAAAAAACCCTAGCGTAATGTTAGGGTTTTTTTATGTTATATTGAGTTGTATTTTTCAACTGCTTTTCCTGCCTGCATAGTTTCTAAAACTATTTCTTTTTTATGCCAAACCTCATAACTGCCTCTTAAAGTACAATGCAATTGTTTGTCTTCTTTTGTGCTACTTGCAAAAATTACTTTTTCTTCTTGTTGCCATTCTCTTAATGCTTCTTGGTCAATTGTGTGTGTTTTCATAATTTCTATTTATTTAATTGTTAATATTTATTTTTACGCAATACCTAAATTAGATAGTTGAAAATGGTATTGTGTATATTTGTGAGTTAGTAGCAAGACTACAATTCACATAATACACGGTCAATTTCTTTACAACAATCAACAGCAATATCCATTCGATTTTTATCTCCTAAATGAGTTTTGCCTTGTTTGATTAATTGTACTTGTCTTTGCACTCTGCTAATTTCTTCTCTTAGGTGTGCAATTTGTCTATCTGTAATTTTTAGTTCCTTATCCATTTTATTTAGTTTTTATAAGTTAATTTATCTTTAATATCCGTCCAGCTACTAGCACACGTTTGTAGCTAGTGGCGTAATCTACTAACCGCATAGGCAAACAGCCCCTATCGTGGGAACGTTAGCGGTCATTGCCGTAGTGACTAATGAACTTGTGGTAAGAATTATGAGCTTTAATTTGCTCACTTGTTATGTCTGGGTCATTAGGACTTTCTTCTAAACATTTTTCAGCTAATAAACATCTTTGCTTCCAGTAGTTTAAATCCGAAAGTAACGAACCGCTAACATCGTTTTTGTTCAATGCCTCGTTTTCGGTATTTTCTGTTTTCATAATTTCTATTTATTATATTGAGTTATATTTAATTCTAAAACGGACAATATTCTTTTTTAAGCGTATTGTCTGAAAATTTAATAGTACGTGGTTTTGTATAATAAGTATTACTTTTTATTCGTCAATAAATGAGTTAGCAGTAATTATTAGAAGCCATCGTCAACACCGACAATAATCTTACATAATTCAATTGCTTGCTCCAAATCAGAAGTATCAATAATTAATTTTGTTCCATCTGAATCTTCATCGCCACCATCTTCTAAAATCCAAATAAATAATTCTTCTAACATTGGGCTTAAAACTAAATGAACATTGCTTGTAACTTTATTTACAAAATCAATAATTCCTGTTTCTTGGTCTTTTACTTCTTTAAAACCTAATTTGTTTAATTGTTCTTTTGTGTACATAATAATTTGAGTATTATAACTACTGCTAACAACGGTTATACAATAGTTGGGTTAATTGTTTAATTTAAAGTCTGTTTTGTGTCGGGATAATTTGTGTTAATCGGAAAAATTACGGCTATCTTATCCCAACCATCGTATAGCCGTCGAACGTTAGCAAACATTGTTACTAATCGTTTTGAGAAGAAATTAAGTTGTGTAAACTTCAATTCTATCTTGTAAACTATAAACATTTGCCCAACAGTAACTCCAGCTACCTCCATCGGATTCATTATTTTTTTTTGTAATAGATTCGATAGCTTCCTCTAATGTATCAAAATCCCCTAATAAGTCATCCATTCCGCCTGATGGGTAATAAACCATTCCATAAAATGCTAAATAATTTTTCATAATCACGTTTTGTTTTAAATACCCACAACGTCTGCTAACAGCAGTTACAATATAAACGGGTATTAGTTTTTAATTTATTAATTGTTTTGTTTCAGTATTGATTGTGCAACTCGGAAGTGACACGGCTTGTTTTATCCAGTTCATCTTGTAGCTGCGGGGCGTTAGGGAACAGTTATAGAAAATCAGCCAAAATCAAGATAATCTTGATGAGTTAAACGATCTTGTTTTTCTATTGCTTTTAAAAATTCAATAGCTCCAATCGCAATTGGTTCGTTTGCTTTTTTTCTTTCAATAACTACTTCAAGACCGTAAGCAATATCTCTATGAAAAAACGTTTCGTCAATTTCAAAATCGCATTTTTCTATAATGTATTTTATCACTTCCGCATCATAACCTTGTCTTAATAATTCAAAAATATCTTTAGGTTTTTGTTGAGTTTCGTATTGCTTAATTACAAGCAATGCTTTTTGGTATTGTTTTTCTGTGATTTTCATAGCTTGTAAATATGTAACCGATTCCCTAACACTGCATAACAGTAATTTAGGCATTAGGCTGGATTTATAATTATTTTTGTACTTGGAATCTTTGGTTTTAACTCCGATAGATTAGGCTTACTTTCCCTAAACTACTGTTATGCTTTAACGTTAGTGGCAAGCATCTGCCAAACTTTGCCAAAACGAAATTTTATTTTTATAATCCAATTCAACTTCTGGAAATTTACCTCTTAAAAAGTTGATTGTTTTTTGCAAATGTTTAATCCAACTTTCGTAAACTTCTTTTTGCTTTTTAGGTTCTAAAATAGATGGAACTGCTCCGCGACTTTTAAAACACCAATTGCCACCTGCAGGGCGAACTTCTAGCCCATTATCGGTATGATAAATTGGACTTGCCATCCAAGCACCGTTTCCAATTTCTTCTGAATATTCTTCCGCTAACCATTGACGACCTTCGTATGAAATTATGCCAGCCACTAACACATTATTGTCGCAAGTGGCGGTTTGGTCTTTAATTGAAATATTGTTTTGTGCTTTCATAATTTGTCTTAAATTTAAAAATTAGTTTTTATTTTGTCGCCACCTGACGACAATAATACAACGTTAGGTGCAATTCCAAAAGACGCATCTACAACTTCGACAGCCATTGTTCGTATATTTTAGTTGAAATTTGAGCCATCATTACAGGTGGCACACTCATTCCTATTAAATACAAATAAGGCATATTTAAAAAGTTATAATCTTTTGGATATGTTTGTCCGGATGTGTTTTCGTTAAAATTACAATGTCTTGGTTCATCAAAAAGCACATCATTCTTTTTTGATGAAATAGTATTTAGTGGCTTGTTACCATATAAATAATTATTATTAAACATTGAATTTGGTCTGTTTTCAATTCGCCCTAATGTGCAGCTAAAATCACTATCTCCATTAATTCTATTATTCCAGATGTTTCTTTTAACATCAGTCATTTCGCATTTTTCATCATTAGCACTATTGTCTTTAATGTCGTTTAATGTGATTGTTGGTTCGTTAAATTGCATATCAATTTTTGGCAATTCTGTAAACATATCTGCATAATATAAAAACGGTTGTGCTATATCTTTTCTTAATGCAATAAAGAAAACTCTTTCTCTACGTTGTGGCACACCCATTTTTGAAGCATCAAGCAAAAAGTGTTGGCAATAGTAACCAGCTTTTTCAAACTCTTTGTAAATCTTAATAACGTATTCTTTCGCTTCTCCTAATAGCAATCCTTTTACGTTTTCAGCTACTACTACTTTCGGTTGTAATTCTTTTGCTAAATCAATAAAATCAAAGAATAATGTGTCTAAAACTTGTAATTCTTGACCTTCTCTAAATACTTTTTCTTTGCCCCAGTCTTTTTCTCTATTTCCAGCCATTGAAAAACTGCTACAAGGTGGCGAACCATCTAAAATATCAAGTTCATAAAGTTCTTTTGGCAAATCTTTTCTTTTAGCAAAAGTTGTAATGCTTTCTAAAAATGAATATTTAGGATTATGATTTATTTTATAAACTTCAATCATTTTCTTATCAATATCACTGTGTCCTATTACATCAAATCCAGCCAATTTATAACCCATTGTTGAACCACCACCACAAGCAAAACAACTAAATACTTTGCCTTTATCTTTTGTAAAGTTTGCATCTTTTAAATTCCAGTTATAAGGAAATTTGTGGACAGGAGCTGCACCCAACAATGCATTAGCAATATTGGGGCTTCCGTGCTTAATTTGAGCTTTTGTGCTTTCTACTATCATTTGTTTTTATTTGAGCTTTTGTACTTTCTAATCCCCAACATCGCCAACGCTTTGACGTTAGGCGATATGCCCGACAACTCGACCTTTACGAAGTTTGCCATTTATTACAGTTCCAAAAGCTGAATATTTATAGCTATTAAAAAGGTTCATTGCTTTATCGTTTCCATAAAGCATTAAAAGACAAACTTCATTATCTGCTGGATCAACTACTACTTGGTATCTTGCTAAATATTGCTCTCCATTGAAATTGGTTTGTTCAATTATATCATTAATAAAAATTAGTTTGCCATCTACATCAGTGAAAGGCACATCGCCTAACATCGGCTTTATCGCATTGCTGCTTTCGGGATTTTCTAAAACTTTATTCATAATTTTAAAGTATTTGTGTGTTTGTAATGGTTATTTTTTATTCTACGCAACCTCGCAAAGCCGAGAGCCGTTAGCGTATATACTTTGATTTCGGTTTCAAAAGAAACAGAAAACACCCATTTGACTGTACAGGACAATTCCCGTTGGGTTTACTTTCCCATTTAAAAAATCTTTTCATAATAACATTTTCGTTTTAATTAACAATCTCCCAATCTTTTACCCACATTTCAAGTGCTTTTTGTTGTAGACGTAGTTCTACATTTAACCAATGATTAACAACTTCCAAATGTTTGGATTTAAATTTACCACTTGTTTTAAAAGCGTTTTCAACTGTTACTTCACTTAAAAATAATTTTTCGGATAAGTTTTTGTTAAAGGTTTTTTTGTCTTTAATTTGCGCGTGTAGTTCTTTTAATTCTTTCATGTTATATGATTTTAGCGTTTAATAATTTCTCTGCTTCTTCTTTGGTGTAGGTTTTAATTATTTCAGCAATCCATTTGCCTTTTTCTAAAATACAAAATCCGTTAATACTTAGTTCTTGTTTTGTACAATTATAAATAAAATTATCTCCGAACACTTGTCTAATAATACCTACTCCAGTATGTATATAAAAAGCCCCACCTTTAAACCCTCTTTTAATAGCTTCATTTTTCAAAGCTTCTAATACTTCTGAATCGGTGGCTTTTCTATACATACAATCAATACCGTGAAAAGCAAAATGTTCTTCATTATTAATATGTTTGCATTTTACAGTACCTCCATTATCTTTGGTTACTCCAAACACCAATACTAAACATCCTGTACTATGAAACCAAAACTCGCCTGATTTTATTATTGTTTCAAAAACATCTGGAAACCATTCTTTTACTTTTGCGTTTCCTTTTGCTAGTTGTTTAATCTGTTCTTCTGTAATTTCATAATTTTTCATTTTGTTATAGTTTAATTGTTAATTCTCTTTTGTGTATTGCCAGCTATGATACTTTAGATACAATCCTTTTTGATAATCTCTAACTCTTGTATCAACATTGACTTCAATACTACCTAACTCATTGTCTTTACCATCATAAATATAAATTGTTTTTGTCTTAGGTTTTTGATTGTGATTTCTTCCGCAAAATGTACACATAATTAATTGATTTTAGTTGCTTCTTGTATTAATTGTTTTTTCACCGCTATTTTTTCCATTACGTCATCCCATAAAAAACCGCCTAATTCATCTAATTGATCGGCCACTTTTTGTAAAAGTTCTAAATCTTTTATATGCTCTTCAAGAATTTCTGGTGCTTTTGAAATTAGTAAGGCGTTGGCTTTGTCTTGTTCGTAATTTGTTGTAATATTACAGACATTCCAATTAGGTGTGTCGCAATTTATTTGTATCTCAGAATCTACTTCTGTTAAATACCATTTCCCTTTTGTTCCTTTAAATTTCATAATTATTTAGTTTTAAATTTATTTTTCAAAGGTAATGCTTTTTTATTAATAAACAAACAAAAGTTTAAAAAAGATTATTTTTTGTTTTTTTTACGCAAAAGTTTGTTTGTTTCAAATTAATGTGTATCTTTGCTACATAATAATAACGAACTAATTATGAAAACGACTTCTATTAAATACGGAAAAACGCTAACTGCTATACAGTCGGAAAATGGTACAAAAAATATCATTACAAAAAAAGTATCTGATTTAACTTCTATTATTGATGGATTAGAAAGTTTTTCTATTCAATTATCTGTTTCTAAATTAAAAAAAACAATACAAAAAATTCAATGTTTAGGTTTTGAAACTGAAATAGATGAAGATTATGGATTTGAATACGAGTGTAAAATATATTGTAACTTAAAATATAACTAACCATGAAAACAGAAACTTTTGACAAATTAATAGCAAACTTAAAACGAGATACAAGCGATATCGATTTGAGTTTAGGAATGAGAGCAAAATGGCAAACGTATGAATTAAACGTTTACTGTGAAGATGCTGGAGGTATATTTTTAGAATGCTATAATAAAGATTTAGAAATTAATTTACAAAAAGAACAAATAGAGCAAATAGTTAATTTATTTTATATAGAACTTCAACAAATCGAAATTAACGCAAAGTATGAAAATGCAAAAGGGTTTACAGACGACTACGAAAGCACAGGAACTAAACAATCAGATTTTTATTAAACAATTGAAATACTAACTAACCATGAAAAAAGCAATTAAAAAATTACTTCTAATTAGAAGTGAAATTAAGGAAATTAATTCACATATTGAATACACAAAAGTTTCTACTTTTTATAAAACATTCAGCACCGAAGAAAAAAGACAAGAAGAAATTTCTTTACACAAAGCGGAATTAAAGAAATTATTAAAACTAGAATTTACAGCATTGGAAAACTTACAGAAACAATGCGAACACGCAAAAGTTAAAAACTCAAATAAAAGTAGATATGATACTAACAGATAAAGCAAATGAGATTTATAACAACTTAAAAACTAAATAAAATGAAAAATAATATTTCAGATTTAGCACCGAAAAGTAAAACAGACTTTGAAAAAGTTTTAGATTTTGAAAAATGGATTGAAAAAATTCAGAATCAGTATAGAGGAAGTAACAAAAGAATGTGTAACGCTTACGAAATTATTATTAACTAATTAAAAAAGCAACAATTTAAATAAATATATTATGGATTTATCGAAAACAATAATACCAAAATCAGACCAATTAAATGCAGATGATTTAATTGAAGGAGCAAAGATTATTAAAATACGTGATATAAAAGCGGGAGCAGACGAAACGCAACCAGTTTGCATTTACTTTTATGGGGACAATAATAAGCCTTTCAAACCTTGTAAATCAGTTCGAAGAATATTAGTTCAGCTATGGGGTGCTGATGGTTTGCAATACATTAATAGACGTTTAACTATTTACCGTGATGATAGCGTAAAGTGGGCGGGTGTTGAAATAGGTGGCATAAGAATAAGTCACGCTTCACACATTCCAAGTGCTACACGTGTATTGGTTACAACTGCAAAAAACAAACGTACACCAATGACTATTGAAGTATTGCCTTTAGTTGAATTAAAAGATTTAGCAGGTGCAAAAAAAGCGATTCAAGATAAAAAAGCTACTTTACAAGCTATTATTGAAAAATACGATTTAACTATAGAACAATTAAAAGAAATGCAAGATGGAACAGTTTAAATGTAGAGCTTCTCAAATTGGTAAAATACTTACCAATGACCGTAGTGGTAAAGGAATGGGAGAAACAGCAAAAACATATGCTAAAGAATGGTTAATCTCTCAAATTACAGCCAAAGAAAAAGATATTAAATCAAAGTATCTTGAACGTGGTAATGCAATGGAAGAAAGCGCAATTAATCGAGTTGCTAAGTATTACAATTGCGAACTTGTAAAAAATGATATTAATTTGGAAAATGATTTTTTTACAGGTACTTTTGACGCAAAAAATAACGAAAGAGTAATTGATACTAAAGTCCCTTTTGATGCTTTTACGTTTCCTTTCTTTGCAGAAAAAATTGATCCAGACTATTACGGACAGTTACAGATTTATATGCACTTAACAGGTTTAAAAAAAGCTAGCTTATGTTATTGTTTAGAAAATGGAAGTGATGAACAAATAGAGCGTGCATCTTGGAAAATTGCAAAAGAATTAGAAAAAGACGAACCAGACATCGATGACTGGGAACAAGCTGAGAAAGAACTTAGTTACGACAATTTAGATGAAAATTTAAGAATAAAAGTTTTTGAATTTGATTATGACGAAGATTTTATTAAAAAAGCAGAAGAAAGAGTTTTGCAGGTTAGAGAATATATAGAAAAAGAATTATTAACACAATTAAAAAACAATTAAAATGGAAGTTATCGGAAAAATCAAAATGATTGGTGCCACTCAAGACGTTAGTGCTTCATTCAAAAAACGTGAATTAGTTGTTACTACTGAAGAGCAGTATCCACAACATATTATGGTTGAATTTACACAAGCAAAAGTGGACGATTTAAATAGTTATGAAGTAGGACAAGACGTAAAAGTACACATTAACTTACGAGGTCGTGAGTGGGTTAATCCACAAGGAGAAACGAAATACTTTAATAGTATTCAAGGTTGGCGAATTGAGAAACAACAAGCACAACAACCAGCGTATGTGCCAGCAGAAAACACACCGCCATCAGATTTTAAAGAAGAAGATCACGACGATTTACCTTTTTAATCACAAAAAATACCTATCAATTTATTTGGTAGGTATTTTTTTTTGTCGTAATATTGCAGGAGTGATGAAGTGAGAAGCATTACAAACATATCGAAAATATTATAAAGATTCCATTAGGAAGGCACTTCTCACAATACTGCCGACTTAATGGAATTTTACTTTTTAAATACGTAACTCTGGCGGATATAACGAACCTTATCACGTGGTGTGCGGATAACATAGCAATAAGAAATAAGCGCTTATTTTGATAATGCAGTTACGTGTTTTTATATTTTATGAAATATGAAAAAAACTTTAAGACCATACCAGCAAGATCTTTTAAATGAAATACTTGAAAGTATTAAAGTTAATAATAAGATTGTTTGTCAACTCTCTACAGGCGGTGGCAAGACTGTTATTTTTACAGAATTAGTTTCTCAACTAAATGAAAAAACTTTAATTTTAGTAGATAGTATTGATCTAGTAAATCAAACGGTTGACACCTTTAAAAAGCAAGGTTTAGACGTCGGGTGTGTATTAGCTGGGAATACTAAAATACCAGAAAACAATATCATTGTTGCAATGGTTAAAACACTTTGGAACCGTAGAAAAAAAATACCTAAATTTAATTACTGCATAATTGATGAATGCCACATTTTTGAGTTTAATAAAATATTTCCTTTTTTATTAGATTGTAAAATAATCGGATTTACAGCAACGCCCGTAAGACTAAGTCGTTATAAAATAAACGATTTACAAACAGCAGTCGAAACAATGAGCGATGTTTATGATGATATTGTTTGCGGTAAACCTATTAGTTGGTTGATGGAAAACGGTTATTTGGTGCCGGAGAAAAACGAATATATAGAGTTTGACAGTTCGCCACTTAAAACAGATGCTTCTGGAGAATTTACGGCAGCTTCACTAAAAGAAGTTTTTCAAAGTGAGTCTTATAAAGGCGCATTGCGTAAAACATTTGATAAAATTTGCGACGGTAAAAAAACAATGATTTTTACAAGTAGTACAGAAACTAACGCAATCTATGCGGAATTATTTAAAGATAAAAACGTTCGTACTTATGATAGTGTAAACAATGAAGCGAAAGAAAGAACCGAAGTTATAGAATGGTTTAAAAACCAACGTGATGCAGTTTTAATAAATACAGGATGTTTTACAAAAGGGTTTGATGTTTGTGATGTTGAGGTTATTTTAATGGCACGTGCTACAAAGTCTTTATCTTTGTGGATCCAAATCGCAGGGCGTGGCGCCAGAACAACAAAAAAAATAGAAAAGCCTTATTTTACTTTAATAGATGGGGGAAATAACAATGAAGAGCACGGGATATTTTCATTTGATCGTGATTGGAAAAAAATATTTTATGATCGTAAAATAAAAAATATTTTAGAAGATACTCACGAATGTGAAAGTTGCGGTTTTAATTTTCCTGTAAAAGATAAAATTTGCCCTAATTGCGGGGAACCTATTCCAATAAAAGAAAAACCAGAAGAAGTAGAACAAAAAGAATTTATAATAAAAGGAAAAATAAATAAATTGCCCCCCCCAGTAATAGATCTTAATTTTTTTATAAATAAAGGATCTACAAAATATGAAGCGTTAAAAGTTCTTAAAGATAAATGGATTAAATTTCTTTGTAAACTAGAAATAAAAAAAGAAACTTTTGAGTATCACGAATTTAACGGTCAGTTTAATGAAAAATTTAGACTACATTTAAGACCTTTTTATTTTAAAGTAATTGGATCAATTTTGAAAGATTCAAAAAATGTAAAATACAACACACTAACACAAAAAATACTAACAGAAACAAAAATTAAAAAATATGGAACCGATAAAATTTAGTAGTTATCAGAATGTTTTAGATAAAAATAAAATCGATATTGATTTAGATTTTTATATTGATTCCGTAAAAAATGGTAAATATCAGGATATTGTTTTAAAAGCTCGTGCAGTAAAAAATGATGAAAAACAATATAAGTTTTTAAAATCACAAATGCCTTGTATAACTGGTTCTGCAATTATGAATCAAGGTTCAAAAATTGAGAGTAATATTCAAGAAATGAACGGTTTAATCGTTATTGATATTGATGATCAAGTAGATATTGAAACAATTACAAAAATTAATCAAGACAAATATACTTTTATTTCTCATAGGTCTTTTGGTGGTGATGGGGTTTGCATTTTTGTAAAAATTAATCCTAATAAATTCATTGAATCATTTCACGAATTAGGACAATACTATTGGGATAATTTTAATTTAACAATTGATCCAAGTTGTAAAAATAAAAACCGATTGCGTTATTTTTCTTATGATCCTTATTTGTTCTATAATGAAAAATCAAAAAAACTTGTTGCAAAAAGCAAAATTGAAAAACCAAAAGAAAAAGAAAACTTTATTTTTGTACATGATGATTTTACTGAGGTTTTAAATAAATTATCAAATATTGATCTTTGTCAAGATGATTATCAAAGATATGTTAATATTGGCTTTGCTATTGGTTCCGAGTTCGGAGAAAGTGGTTTAAATTATTTTAAATCTATTTGTCAAAACGGGTCTAAGTACGAACCAGAGAAAATAGAAAAACACTATAAAAACTTTTGTAAAAAAGGAAATGTCACAATAGCTACTTTTTACCATTATGTAAAACAAGAAGGGATTGAGATTTATAGCGAAAAAACAAAAAAAACTATTTCAACAGTTGCAGCACAAAAAGCACAAGGCACACCAACAATAGAAAGCGTAAAGAAACACATTACCGAAATATTAAAAATTGATAATCCAGACGAAAAGTTAATACAAACGTTAATCGATTCTAATATAAAGTATGAAGTTGAAAACGACGATACAGAAGTAAACCAACTTAAAAAATTTATATTAGATAATTTTAACCCAGTAAGAGATTCAATCACAAACGAAATATTTGTAAATGATATAATTTTAGACGATGTTAAATTAAATACTATCTATTTTTCTGCAAAGAATTGTTTAGATTTTAATGTAAACAAATCAGACGTTAGGGATATGATAAACTCAGAAGCAACACCTGTCTTTAATCCTTTAAATGAATTTTTTAAAAGTAAAACATTTGAGTCTGGAAACATTGATAAATACATTGATTGCATACAGCCAAAAAACGATTATAATAAATGGGCGTTTAAAAAATGGATTGTCGGATGTGTACATAACTGGATAAGCCCACACAATGAAACAAAAGTAAGTCCTTTAACTTTGGTTTTATGTGGCCAAAAACAAGGTACTGGTAAAACTTCTTTTTTTAGAAATCTTTTACCTAATGATCTTAAAAAATATTTAATTGAACATAAAATCGACAGCAAGGACAAAGACTCTATTTATAATTTAGTAAAAGGATTAATTGTACTAGATGACGAGTTCGGTGGTCTGGCAACAAAAGACGTGAAAGACTTCAAGAAAATAGCAGATGCAAACCAAATAGATATAAGATTGCCTTACTCCGCTTATTATTCAAAAATGAAACGTAAAGCGTCTTTATGCGGAACCAGTAATGATGTATCAGTTTTAAAAGATGTTACAGGAAATCGAAGAATTTTACCTTTAAATGTTGAAAGTATTAATTACGATGAAATGATTAAAATTAATACAGATGACTTATGGCGTGAAGCATTTAAATTATGGCGTGAAGACTTTGATTGGAAAATATATAGTAGTGAAGATATTAATTATTTAGCTGAAAATACAAATCAAAACATTGAAGTAATGCCTATTGAAGAAATGTTTTTCAATCACTTTTCTTTTGATGGTAATATTGATTTTTGCAAGTCCGTAATTTTTAATCAAGGTGAAGTGCTTCATTTTTTAAATATAAAATCTTCTTTTCCTGTTTCAAAATACGATGTAAAGGATATTTTTATAAAAAATAAACATGATTATAAACTTTATAAAACAGATGGAGTCTCTAAAAAAGGCTACAAATTGTGGATAAAAGAAGAAATAAGCGAGCAAACGTTCCTTTAAAAAAGGTTACTAGTAACCTAAAGTAACTTTTAAAAGGTTACCGCTTAAGTATTGAAAAATAAAGAGCTAAGAAAGAAAGTAACCTAGTAACCTAAATATATATATAAACTATATAATAATACATAATAATACATAATATTATATAATAGTGTTTTTTTATTTTTATATATAACTCTCAAAAAAGAAAAAGGTTACTGGTTACTTTTTAATAAAAAACAATGCGAACACCAATAAACACTAATAATTTAAAGTAACCTTTTTATGACAGAAGACCAATTACAACAGAAAATAGTTATCGATTTTAGAAATCGAAACTTAAAAAATGACAATTTGATATTTAGCGTACCAAATGGAGGATCAAGAAATCCAATCGAAGCAATGAAATTAAAAAAAACAGGAACAATGGCTGGTATTTCAGATTTGATAATAATGGCGCCAAACAGAATAATATTTTTAGAGTTGAAAACTGAAAAAGGGATCCAGTCAGAAGTGCAAAAAAACTTCCAGAATAAAGTCGAGGCGTTAGGATTTGAATATTTACTAATTAGAAACTTAAAACAATATGAAGACCTTATGCAAACATTGCTTAAATAGTTGTAAAATATTTACGCCTAATTGCAAAAAATATAAAACAGAGGATATAACAAAAATTAGAAAAAACTACACCCCAGAGAACCGCAAAAAAATAATGTGGTTCGATTACGGGATTAAAATTGAAACGAAATGAAACCACTAAAATATCCATTTACATACGATGAGTGGTTAGCTCATCCAAGAACAAAAAAAGCATTAAAACAAATAAAAATAGATTGCGAAAAATGGCGTAAAGAAAAAAAATACGGGGTTCAATTAATTTTATTCTAAATCCCTTGCATATTAAAAAAACAATATACAAATTGAAGAACGTAAAATACTATAATTATGAAACAAAATTTAGGAATACCGTATATGGGAAGTAAAAGAAAATTAGCTTCTCAAATATTAGAAAAAATTACAAGCAGACACGAAAAAACAACAGACTTTTACGATTTATTTGGTGGTGGCGGTTCAATTAGTTTTACTGCAGTAAGAGATTATCGTTTTAACGTACACTACAACGAATTAAATAAACATATTTATAGTTTAGTAGAGTATATTAAAAACAATAAAGAATTAGAACCTAAATTTTACGAATGGGTAACACGTGAAGAGTTTAAAAAGCAAATAAATAAAAGTAATAGCGAGGCGGATTGGTTTTCTGGTTTTGTTATGAGTTGCTGGAGTTTTGGTAATAGTCAAAATTCATATTTGTATGGTGCTGATATTGAAGAATTTAAAAGACTTGCACACGAATTAATTGTTAATTTAGACGAAACCTCAATGTTTAAGTTAGGTTTAAATATGGAAGGTATATTTAAAATAAAAGATATTCAAAAACGAAGATTAGCTTTTTGTAGCCACGTTAAAAAAATAACTGAAAAAAGATGCGATGTTCAAAATTTAGAATTAGTAGAACACTTAACACGCCTACAGAACCTACAGAACCTACAGAACCTACAGAACCTACAGACAAATAACACAAGTTACGAAAAAGTTTTAATACAAGGAAGTAATCCGATAATTTATTGCGATATTCCATACAAAGGAACGGGTGAATATAAAGAGGGTGGTTTTAATCACGATGCTTTTTATGAATGGTTTAGTGATTTAGAATACCCAGCCTATTTAAGCGAGTACGATGCACCTTTTGAAAAGATAGAAATGTTTTCACACCGAAGTAGTTTATCAGCTACTAATAATAAAAAGAAAGTATTTGAGTCTATATTTTGGAACGGTAAAGGGGATATAATTAAAAACACACTTTTTTAAAATAAACCTTGCACATTAAAAAAACATTTTATACATTTGCGTATGTCATTTAAACATCACTGGTACTGATGGACGAAAAAATAAACGAATCGCCTTTTAGGAAATCAAGAGTACCAGTCTTGAGAGTATTAAAAGGCTTTTTTAATTTAAAAAAATAAGATTATGAAAAAGCATTTCGAGTTAACAGAAGAATTTAAAATCAATGCATTTGGAGTTAAATTATTTAGAATTAAAGCTACTAAAAAATTCAAATCAATAGAGATTGGAACTTTAGGAGGGTGGGTTGAAAAAGAAGAAAATATTTCTGGTAACGCATGGGTTTCTGGTGACGCAGAGGTTTATGGTAACGCAAAGGTTTCTGGTGACGCAGAGGTTTATGGTAACGCAAAGGTTTATGGTGACGCAAAGGTTTCTGGTGACGCAGAGGTTTATGGTAACGCAAAGGTTTCTGGTGGCGCAAAGGTTTCTGGTGGCGCATGGGTTTCTGGTAACGCAGAGGTTTCTGGTGACGCAAAGGTTTTTGGTGACGCATGGGTTTATGGTGACGCAAAGGTTTATGGTGGCGCAAAGGTTTTTGGTAACGCAAAGGTTTCTGGTAACGCAAAGGTTTATGGTGACGCATGGGTTTTTGGTGGCGCAGAGGTTTATGGTAACGCAAAGGTTTATGGTAACGCATGGGTTTCTGGTAACGCAGAGGTTTCTGGTGTCGCATGGGTTTTTGGTAACGCAAAGGTTTCTGGTAACGCAAAGGTTTTTGGTAACGCATGGGTTTCTGGTGACGCAGAGGTTTTTGGTGACGCAAAGGTTTATGGTGGCGCAAAGGTTTTTGGTGGCGCATGGGTTTTTGGTGGCGCATGGGTTTTTGGTAACGCAGAGGTTTTTGGTGACGCAAAGGTTTATGGTGACGCAAAGGTTTATGGTGACGCAAAGGTTTATGGTGACGCAAAGGTTTTTGGTGACGCAGAGGTTTATGGTAACGCAGAGGTTTTTGGTGACGCAAAGGTTTATGGTGACGCAAAATTAAAATCAGATAATGACTTTTGTGTATTTAGTAAATTCGGTTCTTCAAACAGAAACACTACGTTTTTTAAAACAAAAGAAGAAAATATAATTAAAGTTTCTTGTGGTTGTTTCTTTGGTACTATTTTAGAATTTAAAGAAAAAGTAAAAACATCACATAAAGGAACTAACTTTGAGAAACAATATTTATTAATGGCTGAATTAGCTGAATTGAAATTGTCTTAAAACTAACTAACAAATCCGCACTGATTTAACTATTGGTGCGGTAACTAAAAAAAATAAGATTATGAGCACAGAAAAGAAATTGACAGCAATGCAGGAATTAATCAATTATTTAAAACAAAATTTTTATTTAACAGATGAAAGTTTTGAGTTTTTTAATAGCCAATTAGAAAAAGAAAAGCAACAGATTATTGAGGCTTATAAAACTGGAGTAATAGGGACTTTATTAAGTGAAGATTATTACAATGAAACATTTAAAAACTAATCAAATGAAAACACTTTTTTTATTATTTCCAATCTTCGCAATCTGCCAAGTTGGAATATCGACTACAAACCCTACAAATACGCTAGACGTTAATGGTTCTTTAAGGGTAAGAAGCCTAACAACAGGTACAGTTGAAGCTACTTCTACAGGAGTTCAATACACAGCACCCTATACAGCAATTTGTATGGGAGTAGTAAATAACGCAGGAACGTTATTAAAAGGCTTTGGAGCGACGACAACCAAGATAAACAACACAACATACCGAATTACTTTTTTAACGCCGCAAATCGACAATGACTACGTTATTATGGTAAACGGTAAAAGAAGAAGTTTATCTTACGACAATCCAACCGTTAATAGTTTCGATGTGATAATTGACACAAACCCCGTAGGAGTACCAAACTTTGATTTTAATTTTGTAGTTTTTAAATTGTAATTTACAAATATTTTAAAAATAATTGTATTTTTATTTGGTAGTATCAAAATTAGTCGTATATTTGTAAAAGAAATAACAACTAAAAAAATAGAAATTATGAAACTTACTTTTTCAACAACAGAATTAAACGGAAAAACGGTACAAGTATTAGTGTCTAAAGTATCTAAAAAAGAAGCTAAATTGTCAAATAACATTAAAAACGAAACTCCCTTATGTGTTGTTTTTGGTGATGATACAGCAGATTTTTTAGGATATGGATATACAAAAGAAGAAGCTATAAAAAATGCTAAAAAAGTAAACTAACTAAATCAGGGATGCTACTGTAACGCATTTTAATAATGAAACTAAAAGAAAAAAACATTTAAAAACATGCAAAGACAATCAATAATAGTATTCATTAAAGGCGACAGAATAGAAACTTACGGAAATTTAAAAAAGTGTTGTGATTTTGAAAGTTTAAAATACCATACATTAGCGCGTTTAAAATTTCCAATTATAACAGATAAATTTATAATTCATAAAACAAATTTTAAATGATGAGTGCAAGAGAAGAAGCAATTGAGTTAGTAGAGATTTATAAAAACCATTCTACTATATGGATAGACGAAAATGAGTGTTACACAAGTATAAAAAAAGCAAAAGAAGCAGCTTTAATTTGC